>ENA-OSEY01000168-OSEY01000168.1-marine-metagenome-genome-assembly--contig:-NODE-168-length-48230-cov-23.316616_pt1 | contig 48230 bp, 44 predicted proteins | sample MGYA00248465_ERZ534230 | MGnify/ENA primary metagenome ERZ534230 (study PRJEB26409, sample SAMN06344110) | marine metagenome | isolation source: Sea water from surface | place: Atlantic Ocean:Southern... | reverse complement strand
CCAGCTAATCGAGCTGCTCCAGTTTGAAATTGAGGACCAGTATTAATTACAAGCATTCCTCTTGAATATTTATGATCACTTGAAACTGGAAATGGAAAATTCTTAATCCATAATGATGGATCATTTTTTTTTATATTCGGCATGATTTTATCTAATACGTTTTTTTTAATTCCAATATCCTCAACTACTATTTCTCCACAATATTTTTTTCCAGGATACAAATAATGACATTTTTTTTTATTAAAAAAAGTAATTGTTTTTGAAGCTTTAAAAGCTTCTCCAAGAACAGCAGATGTATCGCCATTAATGCCAGATGGAATATCTACGGAGAAAACATCTAATTTAGATTGATTAATTTTACTAACTAAAGAACTTAAATCATTTGACATTGTTCTTGACAACCCCGTACCAAACAAAGCGTCAACTACATAACAATAATTTGATAAACTTCTAATTTTGGAAACAAATAATGATTTATTAAGTTTTTGTTTATAATGTAAATTGTCATTACTTTCCTTGGCTTTACTAATAGGGCAATAAATATCAATTTCCATACCTTGCTTTAAAATAAGGTCAGCTGCAACATAGCCATCGCCACCGTTATTTCCCGGACCACAAATAAAGAGCGCCCTTTTACCTCTTTGAACAGGAAGATTGTTGAAAACTTTCTTTCCTGCGTTAAACATCAGATCCAAACTAGAAATACCAGATTCAATAGTTAAAAGGTCGGCCTTTGCCATTTCTTTATTACTAAGGATGTATTGAGTCATTTATTAGAAATCGCCTATAAGTGCATGTTTTAAATAAAGATATGTAAAATTTACCTCTACTTATAATTAAATCTATATGTCAATTTGGCATAAAAACATTATATATACATTCTATCATTAATTTTAACTTCTTTCAGAAAATTAATGTATAAAACTTAAGAGTTAACTCATAATGAAAAAAATCGAAGCTGTCATAAAGCCATTTAAGATAGATGATGTTAAAGAAGCACTTGAAAAAGTTGGGGTGCGTGGGATCACTATATCTGAAGCCAAAGGCTTAGGTAGACAAAGAGGTTTTACTGAAGTTAACACTGGTGTTGAATATGGTGATTTTCTTCCGAAAATTAGATTAGAAATAATCTTACAAGATGATCTTGTCGATACGGCCGTCGAAGCGATTAGGGCTTCAGCAAACACAAATCGTATTGGTGATGGTAAAATATTTGTTTCTAACATTGAAACAGTTATGAGAATTCGTACAGGCGAGACTGGTTCGGACGCATTATAAACTTAATTCAGGGAGAAATTAATGTCAGATATGAAAACTTATGAATACATATGGCTTGATGGTTATACACCAGAGCCTTTTATGAGAAGTAAAGTAAAAGCAACCGAAGAAAAATCAGCACCGGACTGGTCATTTGATGGTTCATCTACTCAACAAGCAGAGGGAGGAAGCTCAGACTGTCTTCTTCTTCCTGTTCAAACTTATTCTAATCCAAATGGACACGATATAGTAATGACACAGGTACAGGCTGCAGACCATACAACTCATCCATCAAACTTTAGAGCTGCGGCAGCGGAAGTTGTTTCCGACGAATGGTGGTTTGGTTTTGAACAAGAATTCTTTTTAACTGACGCTAAAACTGGTGAACCACTTGGCTGGGAAGATGGCACGCCAAGAGAGCAAGGTGAATTTTATTGTGGTGTTGGAGCGGGCAATGTTGTTGGTAGAGCGATATCAGATGCACATCTAAAAGCTTGTATAGATCTTGGGATTACGCTTACTGGAACTAATGCAGAAGTTGCACTTGGCCAATGGGAATATCAATGCTTTGGAAAAGGTATTAAAGCAGCTGATGATTTATGGGTAAGCCGATATTTACTCATGAAAACTGCTGAGGAACACGGCGTTGGAGTGAACTTTCACCCAAAACCAAAAACTGGTGATTGGAACGGTTCTGGTATGCACACTAATTTTTCTAATGAACAAATGAGATCTTCTGGATCAGAAGAATTATTTACATCAATGTGCGACAAACTTGGAAAGGTTCATGAAGAAGGTATTGCAGCTTATGGATCTGACAATAATATGAGGCTTACTGGACTTCACGAGACACAAAGTATCGATAAATTTTCATATGGTGTAAGTGATAGAGGTGCTAGTATACGTATTCCAGTTTATACTGTTGAACATAATTGGAATGGGTATCTTGAAGATAGAAGGCCAGCATCGAATGCTGATCCATACAAAATTGTATCACATATAGTTGGGACTTTGACTAAATAAATTCCATAATTAGGGGATCATATGGGTACTGCAAACGAAGTACTAAAAAAATTTAAAAATGGTGAAGTCAAGTATCTCGATATGAGATTTACTGATCCAAAAGGCAAACTTCAACATTTAACGATGGACGGTACAGCAGTAGACGATGATCTCCTAAACAGCGGAGTCTTCTTTGATGGATCCTCTATATCTGGCTGGAAAGCTATAAATGAGTCAGACATGGTTCTCAAACCGGACTTAACCACAACGGTAATGGATCCTTTTACAGCCCAACCAACATTAATTGTATTTTGCGATGTTCTCGATGCAGTGTCAAAGGAACCATATGAGAGAGATCCTAGAGGAACTGCAAGAAAAGCAGAAGAGTATGTCAAAGCAAGTGGAATTGGCGATACTATATATATGGGTCCAGAAGCAGAGTTTTTTATATTTGATGATGTAAAATTTCAAGTTGATATGAACAAATCAATGTTTGAAATTGATAGTACTGAAGGTCCATATAATTCTGGACGCTCTTATGAAAGTGGCAACTTAGCACACAGACCAGGTGTTAAAGGAGGATATTTTCCTGTACCGCCTGTTGATAGCGCACAAGATATAAGAACAGAATTTCTTGAAGAATTAAAAAATTTAGGACTGAAGATGGAAAAACATCATCATGAAGTTGCTCCAAGTCAACATGAATTGGGACTGAAGTTTGATACTTTACTTAAACAGGGCGATGCTATGCAGCTTTATAAGTATGGTGTACACATGGTCGCTAATGCATTTGGTAAAACTGCTACATTCATGCCTAAACCAGTTAAAGGTGATAATGGAACTGGAATGCATACACACCAATCCATATGGAAAAATGGCAAACCTCTATTTGCAGGAGATAAATATGCAGGCTTATCCGAGATGGCATTGCACTACATTGGTGGGATCATAAAACATGGAAGGGCACTTAACGCGTTTACGAATGCTAGCACAAACAGTTATAAGAGACTGATACCAGGGTTTGAGGCCCCTGTAATACTTGTATACTCAGCAAGAAACAGATCTGCCTCTTGTCGGATACCTGTTTCAGATAATCCGAAAGGAAAAAGAGTTGAAGTAAGGTTTCCTGATCCTTCGGCAAATCCTTATTTGGCATTTTCAGCAATGCTAATGGCAGGGATGGACGGTATAAAAAATAAAATTGACCCAGGAAATGCAGCCGATGAAGATCTTTATGAATTACCAGAGGCAGAGGTTAAAAAATTGCCAACTGTTTGCGGTTCTCTTAGAGAGGCACTTGAGGCGGTTGACGAAGATAGAGCTTTTTTAACTGAAGGTGGAGTTTTTACTGATGACCAAATTGATGCATATATAGACCTGAAAATGGAAGATGTATATGATCTAGAACACTCTCCTCACCCTATTGAATACAAAAACTATTTTAGTGTGTGACAATTAGTTGAATTCTAAAGGGTGACCTTTGTAAATAAAATGCTATATATATTAAAATGGAATTAACAACAGAACATGAAGAATTAAAGAGATCAGCTCTTAAATTCGTTGAAGATGAAATCAACCCCTATGTAGACGAGTGGGAAGAAAATGAAATTTTCCCAGCCCATGAACTTTTCAAAAAATTAGGTGATCAAGGATTTCTTGGAGTAACTAAACCTGAAAAATACGGTGGGTCTGGATTAGACTATTCATACGGAGCAGTTCTTAATGAGGCATTGGCACATATTAAATGCGGCGGTGTTCCAATGGCTATTGGTGTACAGACAGATATGTCAACTCCAGCATTGGCGCGCTTCGGCAGTGAAGAGATATGTAATGAATTTTTAAAACCGTCTATTACCGGAGATCTTGTTTCTTGCCTTGGTGTCTCTGAACCAAGTGCTGGTTCTGACGTGGCTGCTATTAAAACTCATGCTGTTAAGGATGGTGATGATTACGTAATCAATGGATCAAAAATGTGGATTACAAATGGCACTCAAGCAGACTGGATGTGTATGCTTGCAAATACTGAAACTGACAATAAGAATAAACATTTAAATAAATCTCTTATATGTGTGCCCCTTAAGGAAGATGGCAAGAGGGCAAAGGGTGTCACAATTAATCGTAAACTAAAAAAAATGGGTATGCATTCGTCTGATACTGCTGAAATATTTTTTGACGATGTAAGAGTGCCGCAGAAAAATTTAGTCGGAGAAGAAGGTAAAGGCTTTATTTATCAAATGATGCAGTTTCAAGAAGAAAGACTTTATGCAGCTATTGCTGGCTATACTGGCTGTGAATTAGCTATTAATGAGACCATTAATTATACAAGACAAAGAAAGACATTTGGTAAGCCTATTCTTGACAATCAGATTGTTCATTACAAACTTTCCGAGCTGATGACGGAGGTTGAAGCTTTAAAAGCACTTACATGGAAAGGAATTGAGATACATGTAAATGGTGGTGATTGTACAAAATTGGCTTCAATGTCAAAGCTAAAAGCCACACGACTTTCTAGAAAAGTTAACGACGAATGCTTACAATATTGGGGTGGAATGGGTTATATGGATGAGTCACCTATTTCAAGAGCGTATAGAGATGGACGTTTAGGTTCAATTGGCGGTGGATCAGATGAAGTAATGCTAGGCATTATTTCAAAATATCTTGATATTCTTCCAGGAAAAAATTAATTACATTCTTGCAACGCCAAAAGTATTTGGTTTTAACTCTCTCTTATCGCCGTCGCTGATAATATTTAAGCATTCACCTAAAATCTTTCTTGTATCCTTTGGATCAATAATTCCGTCATCCCATAATCTCGCTGAGCAAAATATTGCTTCACCTTCCTCACGGTACTGATCGATTATTTTTTGCTTCATACCTTCAAGCATTTCAAGGTTCTCTCCATATATTTTTTTGGGATCTTGACCTTTTCGTTCAGCGCCTTCAAGAGCAACTTGAGCCATTGTTCTAGCGGCCTGTTCCCCACCCATCACACTCATTTTTGCATTAGGCCATGAGAATAAAAATCTAGGATCATAAGATCTTCCCGCCATTCCATATTCTCCCGCACCAAAAGAGGCTCCAATCCTAAGTGTTATTTTAGGAACGGTGCAATTAGTAACCGCCTGTATCATCTTTGATCCGTGTCTTATCATTCCTTTTGCTTCCTCTTTAGTACCCACCATAAAGCCGGTTATATTTTGAAGAAAAATTAGCGGCGTATTTGATTGAGAACAAATTTGTATGAATTGAGTAGCTTTATTAGCACTTTCAGAAAATATCGGTCCATTGTTCCCTAAAATTCCAACTTTATAACCTTGAATAGTTGCATGTCCTGTTATGAGGGTTTTGCCCCAGCCTTCTTTAAACTCTAAAAAATCAGAACCATCAACAATTCTTGCAATCACTTCCCGGCAATCATACGGGGTTTTATAATCAACTGGAACAACCCCTGTTAACTCATCAGGTGAATAAACGGGCTCATCATACTCAGACTTTTGAGTAGAAATGAAATCATTATTCCATCCAATATTCTTCATTACATCTCTTGCAATCTCGATTGCATGTGCATCATCGTTTGCCATATATTCAGCAAGTCCGGAAACTGCAAAATGTAAATCTGCTCCACCAATTTCTTCGTCAGTAGCAATCTCACCAAGCGAAGCTCTTAATAAAGGAGGACCAGCTAAAAATATTTTTGATCTTTCTTTAACTACAATTATATAGTCTGATAAGCCTGTCTGGTAAGCGCCACCTGCAGTTGATGAACCGTGAACTACGCCAATTGTCGGAATTCCCATTGCTGACATTTTAGAAAGATTGGCAAAACTTCTACCGCCTTTAATAAACATATCGGTCTGTCTCAGTAGATTTGCACCAGCACTCTCTATTAACTGAATAAAAGGTAATTTATTTTCAAAAATTATTTGAGCGCCTCTTAACGCCTTTTCAGTGCCCATCGCAGATGCACTTCCCCCTTTAATACCCGCATCTGAAACACCAATCATGCAACGAACGCCTGCAACATAACCAATACCGCTAATAGAGTTTCCCCATCCAATATTTTTATCGCCATCATCATCGCCAATCTTGTAACCAGCAAGGGTGGATAATGGAAGCCAAAAACTACCTGGATCTAATAGTCTTTTTAATCTTTCACGAGGCAGCAACTGTCCTCTTTTATCAAACTTAGCCTTAGACCTAGCGGAATTATCTGCTATTTTTTGTTCTAAAGTTCTAATTTCATCAATAAGCTTTTGATGGTCCTCCTGATTTTTTTTGAAGGACTCTGAATTAATCATTATTTTTGATTCAATAACCGGCATACTAAAATCCTAATAAATTCATGCTGTTAGAGTAAATAAATATTACACAATGTAAAGAATCTATTATTAGTTGTATTGTTTGTTATGAGAAAGAAATCAAAGAAAAATAAATCAATTAAAAAGAAGAGTTCATCCAAAAAGACAATAAAAAATTCAAACACATCTTACACCGCAAAAGATATTGAAGTCCTTGAAGGTTTAGAACCGGTTAGAAAGCGACCCGGAATGTACATTGGGGGAACAGATATAATGGCAATGCATCACCTGGTAAGCGAGGTACTTGATAATTCAATGGATGAAGTTGTTGCTGGTTTTGCAAATAAGGTAGAAATTAAGCTAGTTTCCCAGGACACGATTGAAATCTCTGATAATGGGCGAGGTATTCCTGTTGATAAGCATCCAAAATTTAAAATACCTGCAGTTGAAGTCATTATGACAACACTACATTCTGGGGGCAAGTTTTCAAAAAATAATTACAAAACTTCTGGCGGTTTGCATGGCGTTGGAATTTCTGTTGTAAACGCGCTATCTAAAAAACTTACTCTTGAAATTGCAAGAGATAAAAAATATTTTGTACAAACTTATAGTCAAGGTTCTCCTAAAAATAAATTAAAAGCATCCGCAAAAGGTCCTCTTAAAAAGGGTACAAAAATAGTATTTTCACCGGACCCAGAAATTTTTGGCAAAGAAATAGAATTTGATGCTTCAATTATATATAATATGGCAAAAGCTAAAGCCTATCTTATACCAGATGTTGAAATTCATTGGTCATGCAGTAAGGCAACCGCCAAAAAAAATATTCCATTATCAGATAAACTACATTACTCCGATGGAATTAAAGATTATTTAAATAATCTTTGTACGCCCAATGACCCTATTTTTGAAGATCCATTTTATTTCAACACCGAGATAGATGTTGATAGTGGTAAAATTGAGGGAATTATAAATTGGTTTGATGTGATGGAACCTATAAATGAATCTTATTGTAACACTATTAAAACCCCATTGGGCGGTACTCATGAAAGCGGTTTCAAGTCAGGAATTTATAAGGCATTTAAAGATTTTTCAAAAATTAAATACGAAAAAAAATCATCTCAAATTAATCAAGAAGATCTCTTTGGTTCATCTGGATCAATCTTATCTGCTTTTATAGAAAACCCTGAGTTTCAAGGTCAGACAAAAGAAAAGTTATCAAGTATAGAGCCTGGTCGTAAAATTGAAATGAAAGCACGACAACTATTTGAACAATGGCTTACAAAAAAAACTAGGTCTGCAGAAGAATTATTTCAATACGCATTTAATCGATCACAGTTAAGACTGCAATCCAAGTCAAATCAAATCATAGAAAAAAATATAAAAAGAAAAAAAACAACCTTACCAGGTAAACTTGCTGATTGTTCAATTGATGGAAATAAAGGAACTGAAATTTTTCTTGTTGAAGGAGACTCGGCTGGTGGATCGGCAAAACAAGCAAGAGATCGCCAAACACAGGCCATTTTACCTTTAAGGGGTAAGATTTTAAATGTGATCAGTGCTGGAAGAGATAAAATAAATGCAAACCAAGAAATTACTGATTTAATGCAAGCTATTGGATGTAAGCGAGGAGATAAATTTAATAGCAAAGATATTAGATACGAAAAAATTATAATTATGACAGATGCTGATGTTGACGGTGCTCATATATCCACCTTATTGATGGCATTCTTCTATAAAGAATTTCCAAAACTAATTGATGAAGGGCATCTGTACTTATCCGTGCCTCCTTTATACAAAATATCTAAAGGAGCTAAAACGTATTACGCTGTAAATGATAAGCATAAAGATGAAATAATAAAAAAAGAATTTAAAAATTCAGACGTTACCATTAATAGATTTAAAGGATTAGGTGAGATGATGCCTGCTCAATTGAAAGAGACAACTATGTCGCAGGAAAATAGAACCTTATTAAAAGTTCAAATTGCATCAAAAGACAAAAAGAAAACTCATAAATCTGTAGATTCTTTAATGGGCAAAAAACCTGAGTTGAGATTTAAGTTTATTGTCGAAAACTCAAAAAAAATAGCAGCTGAGAGTATTCTCTAAGATAACCTTTTTATATTTTTTTCCGTAGATTCAGTAAATGGAGCTGTAATCATCTTACCCGCATCTAAGATATTTTGACCCTTCAGAACTGATCTCTTATGACTAAAGTTCTTAAAGCCATCGTAACCATGATAAGAGCCCATTCCACTAGGACCAACCCCTCCAAAAGGTAGATCATGCATAGAAAATTGGAATAAGACATCGTTTATAACCGCTTGACCAGATGAAGTATTGTTTAACACAGTATCAATTTCTTTTTTGTCATCGCCAAAATAATATATTGCAAGCGCTTTAGGGTTCTTATTTATGAACTCTATTGTTTCATTAAAGCTTTTGTATGTTTTTACTGGCAATAAAGGTCCAAATATTTCTTCTTGCATAATCTTCATATCATCCGTTGGATTTAAAACTAAAGTAGGTAATATTTTATGGTGCTCTTGTTGCGAAAGGTCTTCGTTTGCAGGGTTTATTTCTACAATAGTAGCTCCCTTTGACTCAGCATCTTTTACTAATTCACGAAGTCTCTCGTAGTGATTCAAATGAATTATGGATGTATAATCTGGATTATTTTTTATCGTTGGATAATTTTCACTAACATGGGATTTTGCATGATCAACAAATTCATCTGTTTGCCCCTCAGGAACCATTACATAATCAGGTGATATGCAAATTTGCCCTCCATTTAAGAGCTTTCCCATCATTATCTTATCAACACTTTTTTTCATTTTGGCATTTGGACCAACTATTACTGGTGACTTGCCACCTAATTCAAGAGTAAGCGGTACTAAATTTGATGCTGCCTCAGATGCAACTTTTTTAGCTACATTTGTTGATCCAGTGAAAAGCAGATGATCAAATGGTAATCCTGCAAAATCTTGCGAGGTTTGAGGACCTCCATTTACTATAACAACTTCTTCATCACTAAAAAATTTATTAATAAGTTCTTCAGTTAATTCAGAGGTTGCTGGAACGAACTCTGAGAGCTTCATCATTGCATTATTTCCAGCCGCAAATATTTCTATTAAAGGCGCAATACTTAGAGTTAGTGGGAAGTTCCAAGGAGAAATAACACCAACTACTCCATAAGGCTGGAATTGAACATAAGCTTTTGCGCCAAGTAATCCTAATGGGAAGTTAGGTTTTCGCTTATCAGGCTTAACCCATCTTTTAATATTTTTTAAGGCGTCTTTTGCATTATTAATTACAGGCATTGTGTCAGCCATTAGGCTTAACTGCTCATGTCGTGTGCCAAAATCAGATCTTAACGCGTCATGAAAAGCATCTATATTTTCCTCAACTAAAGTTTGTATTCTTTTTATACGATCAATACGTACATTTAAATCTGGGTTGAAGTTTTTTAAAAATGGTTGTTTTAATTTATTTAATTTTGAGAGCATTTCGTCTCTACTTACCTCTGGATAAGTGCTCCCTATAGATACGTTTCCTAATCCCATATTTTATCCTTTATTAAACAAGTTTTATAAACTAATCCAAAATAACAAAAAAATATACTTTTTTGTTTTCTCATATGCATGTAATACTTAATAAATGACCAATGTTTTAAAAACTGAAATCGTTGATGATATAGCTATTTTAACGCTGAATGACCCTGAAAGGCTAAACGCACTTTCTATGGACATGATTTCAGAGCTTCATAAGCAAGTAAAATCTATAAATAGTGGAGAATTAAAAGTTCGATGTGCCGTCCTAACAGGAGCTGGAAGAGGTTTTTGTGCGGGCGCAAACCTTGTTGAAGGAGCAAGCTTAGGTGATAATATAGATCCGGGAGAAACCTTAGAAAAAGTTTACCATCCTTTTTTAATAGATTTAAAAAATCTAAATGTTCCATTGATTACGGCTGTTAATGGAGTGGCTGCTGGCGCAGGTTGTTCATTGGGTGTATTTGGAGATTTAGTTTATGCCTCTAAATCTGCATACTTTTATCAAGCGTTTAAATTTATAGGACTTGTACCAGATGCTAGCTCTACGTACGTAATTCCTCGAAAAATAGGTATGGCAAGAGCAATGGAATTTTCATTAATTGGTGAAAAAGTTTTAGCTGATAAAGCTCTTGAATGGGGTCTTGTAAATCATGTTGTTGAAGATGACAAACTAATGGAAGAAGTAATGAGTACAGCAAGAACATTAGCTTCAGGACCTACTGTAGCTTTAAAATTAATTAAACAATTATATTGGGATAGTTTTTCGAATAACTTTGAAGGTCAGCTTGCTGCGGAAAGCTCAGCACAAACAATTGCTGGCAAAACTGAGGATAGCAAAATTGGAGTAATGTCGTTCATTCAAAAGAAAAAAGCTGAATTCAAAGGTAAGTAACTAAGATTTATAGCTTTCAAGAAATTCTTTTGAAAAAGACATAAAGCGATCCTCCTCTATAGATTTTCTAATATCTGCCATAAGACTCTGATAAAAATATATATTGTGCAAAGAAAGCAACATGCCACCTAGCATCTCCTTTGCATTAAATAAATGATGTATATACCCAGCAGAGTAATTTTTACATACAGGATTATCTGAGTTTTTATCAATTGGATCATCTAAATTTTTGTATTTTGCATTTCTAATATTAATTGGTCCATGACGAGTAAAGGCTTGTCCATTCCTACCACTTCTAGTTGGCAATACGCAATCAAACATATCAATTCCTCTAGCAACACTACCAAGAATATCATCAGGCTTGCCCACACCCATTAAATAATGTGGTTTGTCGTCAGGTAGATGAGGCGAAGTAAATTCAAGTACCTCAAACATTTGAGCTTGGCTTTCACCTACTGCAAGACCCCCTACTGCATAACCATCAAAATTTATTGCTTCTAGAGCTTTTACAGACTCTTTTCTTAAATCCTCAAACACGCTTCCCTGAACGATGCCAAATAATTTGTTGTTATTTCTTTCTATGAAATAATCTTTACATCTTTTTGCCCATCTCATAGATAATTCCATTGAGTTTTTTGCTTGATCATGGGTACAAGGAAAAGCTGTACATTCATCAAACGCCATTACAATATCTGAGTTTAAGTTAGTTTGTATTTCCATTGAACTTTCTGGAGTAAGCATTACTTCTTTTCCATCTATATGTGATGAAAACTTAACACCTTCCTCACTAATCTTTCTTAGTTTAGATAGAGAAAATACTTGGTATCCACCAGAATCTGTGAGTATAGGTTTGTCCCAATTCATAAACTTGTGAAGCCCGCCGAATTCTTTTATTAGTTCGGATCCTGGTCTAAGCATTAGATGGTAAGTATTGCCTAAAAGGATTTCCGAGCCTGTTTCAATTAGGTCTTTTGTAAAGACACCTTTGACGGTTGCAGCTGTACCAACTGGCATAAAAGCAGGCGTATTTATCTCCCCATGAGAGGTTATTAATTTACCCCTTCTGGCATTTCCATCTGTTTTTAGTATTTTAAAATCGCTCATTTCTTAAATAGTAAACTAACATCACCGTATGAAAAGAAACGGTATTTATTTGTTACGGCATGTTTATAAATTTTAAATATTTCTTCAGTGCCTGCAAATGCGGAGACTAATAGCAATAAAGTAGATTTTGGTAAATGAAAGTTAGTCAATAGCATATCAACAATTTGAAACTTATATCCAGGCTTTATAAATATATTAGTTTCTCTATTAAATTTCTCTACTACATTATTTTTTGCGGCACTTTCTAAAAGTCTTAGTGTCGTTGTTCCAACAGCAATAATTTTTCCACCTTTTTTCTTACATTGATTAATTTTCAGTGCAGTTTTTTCATCAATTATACCGTACTCAGAATGCATTACATGATTATCAACATCCTCGTTTCTTATAGGTAAGAACGTACCGGCCCCAACATGTAAAGTAATCTCAACTAATTGATCACTCTCAACCAGTTTGTTTATTATTTCATCATTAAAATGTAAACCAGCAGTAGGAGCTGCTACAGAACCTTTTTCTTTTGCATATACAGTTTGATAATCAGTAAAATCCTTTTTATCACTTTTCCTTTTTTTTTGAATATATGGTGGCAGCGGCATAAGTCCAAATTGATTCAAATAATTATCAAATTCTTCCTCACTACAATTAAATTCTAATTCAACCTCACCATAATCTAATTTTTTTCTAATTGTACAAGAGATCTCATTATTGAAACTGATTATACTGTTTTCACTTACATTCTTTGCAGGTTTCAAAAATGCAAGCCACTTATTGCTTGATAGTTTTTTATGAAGCGTAACCTTAATGTTTTTTTTTGAGTGAAATCCCTCAAGGAAAATAGGGATAACTTTTGTGTTATTAATTACAACCAAGTCATTATGGCCAACATAATCAATAAATTTACTGAAGTTCGTATCAGATATCTCATTTTTATAAACCAACATCCTCGATTCTTCTCGAGGCTCACATGGTCTTTCAGCGATCAGATTATCTGGTAGTTCAAAGTCAAATTGACTTAATTTCATGAAAATTATAGATCTGAAATGACCCTTACAGTTATCATTTCATCTGGGTCATCTACACTTCCAGAGCCTGGCTCTCCTCGTTTAATCTTGTCAACAAACTCCATCCCTTCTACGACTTGACCAAAAACAGTATACTGGCCGTCTAGATGTGGAGCCTCGGCAAAACATATAAAAAATTGACTATTAGCTGAATCCGGGTCGGCTGTTCTTGCCATTGATACTGTTCCACGAAGATGAGGTGTATCACCAAATTCATTTTTCAAATCAGGTTTGGTTGATCCGCCTGTTCCATTTCTATTTTCGCCATCACCAGTTTGAGCCATAAAGCCCTCTATAACACGGTGAAAGGGTACTCCATCATAAAAGCCTTCTCTTGCAAGTTCTTTAATTCTATTTACGTGATTTGGAGCAATATCAGGTAGTAATTCTATTATTACATTACCATCTTTCAGCTCTATTTGGATTGAATTTTCTGGATCATTTGCCATGACAACTCCTTCTGCGATTAACGCTATAAAAAATGAAAATACAAAGATTAAAGTTCTTATTAATTTCATTTTATTTATTTGAATTTATCTTTTAATTTTTGCTCAACAAACTTATTTGTAAAATTACTGATATTTCCTCCCAAACGTGCAATTTCTTTTACAAAATTAGAGGAAATTGATTGCCGTTGAGCGTCTGCCATCAAGAATACTGTTTCAATATTATTATCTAATTGTCTATTCATACCCAACATCTGAAACTCATATTCAAAATCAGAAACAACACGAAGACCTCTTATGAGTATCTTTGCATCTAGCGAATTAGCTAAATCAATCAATAAATTATCAAATGCAATTACTTCAATTTTATCATTTGATGAAAACTCATTTTCTATCATTTCTTTTCTTTCATCTAAATCAAATAAAGGTGATTTATGCGGGCTGTCAGCAACTGCGATATATAATTTATCAACAAGTTTTGTAGCCCTATTGATAATATCAATGTGCCCTTTATGAATGGGATCAAAGCTTCCAGGATATATGCCAGTTCTACTCATGTTTGGAATATATAATGATTATTTAAAGACCTCTAGTAATTTATTAACTATCTAGCTCAACTCTGCTTGCAGAAACAACTTTTTCTTCTTTTGTTGTTTTAAATATACTTACTCCCTGCGTATTTCTACCAGCTACGCGAACATCTTTTACCGGGCAGCGAATTAATTGACCTGTTTTAGTTATCAGCATTATATCATCATCATTATTGACTGGAAAAGAAGCTAGAACATCGCCATTTCTATCTGATGTCGCAATACACATAATGCCCGATCCTCCGCGATTAGAAACTCTAAACTGGTAAGAAGAAGATCTTTTACCAAAGCCATTTTCAGTAACGGTTAAAATGAATTGTTCTCTCGCTTTTAATTCATCATATCGATCCTTAGATATTTCAATGTCAGAAACAGAGTTATCAGTATCATTATCGTCACTCTCAGTTTCTTCTTGCATTCCTTTTTCCTTTGAAATCATTTTTAAGTAAGCTTTTGCTTCTGCTGACGATACATCAGTATGAGAAATGACAGAAATTGAAATAATTTTATCATCTTTTGTTAGCCTGATGCCCCTTACACCCACCGAACTTCTACTTTTAGTTGTTCTCAATTTTGAAACAGGAGTTCGAATACACTTTCCATGTTTTGTTGATAGTAAAATATCGTCTTCATCACTACAAAGTTTTACACCTACGATTGCATTATTATTATCTAGTTTCATTGCAATTTTACCATTTGCTTGAATCCTTTTGAAATCTTCTAAACTATTTTTTCTGATGCTGCCGTCTGATGTAGCAAATATTAAATACTCATTTCCATTTGATTGTTTATTTTCTGGCAACACAAGGATACTTGATAGACTTTCAGTGTCTTTAAGATTTAAGAGATTGATTATTGCTTTGCCCTTAGCTTGGGGTGATGACTCAGGAATCTTCCATGTCTTAAGTTTGTAAGCTATTCCTCCAGACGAGAAAAACAACATATTGTCATGAGTACTTGATGTAAAAACTTGAGTTACAAAATCTTCTTCATTGGTTTTCATTCCCGCTCTTCCTTTGCCACCTCTTTTCTGTGCTCTGTACATATTTAAAGGAACCCTTTTTATATAACCTGAGTTTGTTACACTTACGACCATATCACTTCTTTGAACTAGGTCTTCTTGATCAATATCTGTAGCCTCGCCCTCATTAATTTCTGTTCTTCTTGGTATTGCAAATTGCTTTTTAATTTCATTTAGCTCAACATTTATTACATCATTCAATACCTCAGTATCCCTTAATATTGAGAGGAATTTGTTTATTTGATTGGAAAGATCTGATAACTCTGACTTGATCTCATCTTTACCTAGAGCTGTCAAACGTTGCAACCTTAACTCTAATATCGCTTTGGCCTGCTCGTCTGTTAAATAAATTTCTTTTTCATTTTTAATTTGCCTTGGGTCATCAACTAACTTTAACAAATCATCAATATCCTTGCTTAGCCACTTAGTTTTAAGAAGCGAGGTTCTTGCCTCATTAGGATCTTTGGAGCTTTTAATTATTTCTATTATTTGATCAACATTAGCAACAGCAACTGCTAGGCCAATCAATACATGGGCCCTATCTCTTGCTTTGCCGAGATCATGACGAGTCCTGTTTCTGATAATTTCTTTTCTGAATTCTATAAAATGGTGAATGAATTCTTTTATATTCATTAATTTTGGTTTTCCGTTTACCAACGCCAATGAATTAACACCGTAAGAACTTTGTAGTGCAGTAAATTTATATAATTTATTTAATACAACTTGTGATATTACCCCTTTTTTTAATTCAACAACAACCCTCACTCCTTGGCGGTCAGACTCATCTCTTAAATCACTTATACCATCAATTTTTTTATCTCTGACAAGTTCAGCTATTTTCTCAAGCAAAGATGATTTGTTAACTTGGTAAGGTACTTCGGTAAATACGATTGCCTCTCGATCTGTTTTAAATTCCTCTATGTTTGATTTTGCCTGAACAATGATTGAGCCTCTTCCTGATGACTGAGAGTCTTTTATGCCTTTTATGCCAATAATTGTTCCACCCGTAGGAAAGTCTGGGCCTTTTATAATTTGATTTATTTCCTCAAAAGTTACATCGGTATTTTTAAGGTAAGCAATACTAGCATCAATGACCTCTCCTAAATTATGAGGTAAAATGTTAGTCGCCATACCAACGGCTATACCACCTGCACCGTTGACAAGTAGGTTTGGATATTTTGCAGGAAGAACAGATGGCTCACTTTCAGTTTCATCATAATTAGGTCTAAAGTCGACCGTTTCTTTTTCTATATCTTCAAGAAGGAAACTAGCAATTTTTGCCATTCTAACTTCCGTATATCTCATTGCAGCAGCCCTATCACCGTCCATTGATCCAAAATTACCTTGACCATCTAATAGTGGCACGCTCATTGAGAAGTCTTGGGCAAGTCTGACCAACGCATCATAAACAGCTTGATCTCCATGCGGATGGTATTTACCAATAACATCACCGACAACTCGAGCACTCTTTCTATGTTGCTTATTCCACTCATAGCCTGACTCATGCATTGCATATAAAATCCGTCTATGAACTGGTTTTAGTCCGTCTCTAACATCGGGTAATGCCCTGCTAACGATTACGCTCATAGCGTAATCGAGGTAAGAATTTTGCATTTCTGTATCGATTAATATGGGGATTACAGATTGCTCTTTACCTGTTTTAAGATCTTCATTTTGATCCTTGGAATCAGTCAATTCTATTACCTATTGAAGCGCTAAAAATCCCTAAAAAATAGGAAAAATAAGCACGATTTTGTTATAAAAATTAAGAATATTATATCAGAAATTTGCCCAGTTTTCGATTGAAAAAAGTAGACTTAAAAGGGTATTTCGTCGTCTATATCAAGGTCAGGTGGAGCACTGTCTCCCATGTCTTGATTTATATCTGAACCCATATCTGGAATTGAATCGCCGCCTCCTGAGTTCCTTGAGTCAAGCATGGTAAGTGTGCCATTATAGTTTCCAAGAACTATTTCCGTCGTATATTTTTCAACTCCACTCTGATCTGTAAATTTCCTAGTTTGTAATTGGCCTTCAATGTAAATTTTTGAACCTTTTTTAAGGTAACTCTCAACAACACCTGCTAAACCATCGTTAAATATGACTATTCTGTGCCAACTGGTTTTTTCTTTTTTCTCGCCTGTAGCCTTGTCTTTCCATGACTCGGATGTAGCTAAGCTAAGTTGGGCAAGCCTTTTCCCATCTTGAGTCTGACGAATTACAGGGTCTGCTCCAAGATTACCTATTAGCATTACTTTATTTAAACTAGCAGCCATATACTGTAATTTATCCAGATATTGATGCACTGTACATACAAAAATCCCTATTTTGCTGTTTATGCACAGGTTATCTTTAAATCAGGAGTGTTAAGATTAATTAATTCTTATGAGTAAGACAATTTCAGTACAAGGAGCCCGTGAACATAATTTAAAAAATGTTAACGTCAAAATACCCCGTGAGAAGCTAACAATAATAACTGGTTTGTCTGGCTCAGGTAAATCTTCCCTTGCTTTTGATACTATTTATGCTGAAGGCCAAAGAAGATACGTTGAGAGCTTATCAGCTTATGCAAGACAGTTTTTGCAAATGATGCAAAAACCAAATGTTGATTTAATAGAAGGGTTAAGTCCCGCAATTTCCATCGAACAAAAAACAACATCAAAAAATCCTAGGTCAACAGTTGGTACTGTTACTGAGGTGTATGATTATCTTCGTCTTCTTTTTGCGAGAGTTGGAATACCCTATTCTCCTGCAACAGGATTACCCATTAAAAGTCAGACAGTGACCCAAATAGTTGATCGAATAAAAGAAAGAGAAATAGGTTCAAAGTTTCTAATATTGTCTCCAATTATCAGAGGAAGAAAAGGTGAGTACAAAAAGGAATTACAAGAATTGCACAAGAAAGGTTTTCAAAGAGTAAAGATTGATGGGGAATTATACGAATTCGACTCTTTACCTGAAATTGATAAAAAAAAGAAACATGACATCGAGGTTGTAGTAGACCGTATCGTACTAAACGATGAAATAGGTAACAGGTTGGCGGATAGTGTCGAAACTGCCCTCAATTTAAGTGATGGATTGGTGATCGTTGAAAACTTCGAGATGAAAAATGGTAAAGTAGATAATGAACTATTTTCATCAAAATTTGCTTGTCCTGTATCCGGTTTCACAATTGACGAAATTGAACCAAGGTTATTTTCTTTTAATAATCCTTATGGAGCGTGTGAAGAGTGTGATGGAATTGGTACCGATTTATCAATTGATCCTAATTTAGTTGTTCCAAATAAAAACCTTTCAATAAATGAGGATGCACTTGCTCCTTGGCCAGTCTCGAGATACGGGTATTTTAGAAATATTTTAAAGGTTGTAGCTAGAAAATATAAATTTTCACTTGATACACCCTGGAAATCACTAGGAAAAAAAATTCAAAACATAGTTCTTTATGGCTCTGGTGAAACAGAATTAAAGTTTACTTATGATGACGGTTATGAGTATGAAAGACCTTTCGAAGGAGTAATCAATAATCTTGAGCGCAGATATCTAGAGACAGAAAGTGATTGGATGCGTGGAAGAATTGAGAGATATCAGAGTGAAGTAAGATGTCATGCATGCAATGGTTTTAGGCTTAAAGAGACTGCATTGGCTGTAAAGATAGACAAGCTGCACATAGGTGAAGTATGCGACAAATCTATTAAAGAACTTGTTATTTGGTTTCAGAAACTTGAAAAAAAATTAACTAAAAAAGAAAAAGAAATTGCATTTAGAATTCTTAAGGAACTCAATGAAAGGATACTTTTTTTAAATAATGTAGGTCTTGAATATCTAACTCTTTCAAGAGGTTCGGGTAGTTTATCAGGCGGTGAGTCACAACGTATTCGTCTTGCATCACAAATTGGATCAGGTTTGACAGGAGTTCTCTATGTGCTAGACGAACCCTCGATTGGCTTGCATCAGCGTGATAATGAAAGATTGTTAAAAACTCTTAAAAGATTAAGAGATCTTGGAAATACAGTTATTGTCGTTGAGCATGATGAAGAGGCAATCACGACAGCTGATCATGTAGTTGACTTGGGACCGGCTGCTGGCGTTAATGGCGGAAGAGTAGTTGCTGAGGGTAATGTTACTAAAATTAAAAAAAATCAAAATAGCATAACTGGTCAATACTTATCTGGTAAACTAAAAATTGAAATACCTAGCAATAGAAGAAAAGCACTAAATAATAAATATATAGAAATTATAAAAGCTGAGGGCAATAATCTTAAAAATGTCGACTGCGAAATTCCTCTTGGAACACTTACTTGTATTACCGGAGTTTCTGGTAGCGGTAAATCAACTTTAACAATTAATACGCTTTTTAAGTCAGTCGCACAAACGTTGAACGGGTCAAGGTACACACCTGCAAAGCACAAGGAAATAAAGGGTCTTCAAGAGCTTGATAAAGTTATAGATATTGACCAATCTCCAATTGGAAGGACCCCAAGATCAAATCCTGCAACTTATACCGGAGCCTTCACTTTTATAAGAGACTGGTTTACCGGTTTGCCAGAATCAAAAGCCAGAGGTTATAAAGCTGGAAGATTTTCATTTAATGTTAAGGGCGGTAGATGCGAAGCTTGTGAAGGTGATGGTGTAATTAAGATAGAGATGCACTTTCTTCCTGATGTATATGTCACTTGCGATGAATGTGAGGGCAAAAGATACAACAGAGAAACGCTTGAAATTAAGTACAAAGATAAGAGTATTGCAGATATTTTAGATATGACAGTTGAAGAAGGATGTTCTTTTTTTGAAGCAATCCCAATGATTAAAAAGAAACTCGATACACTTCAAAATGTAGGGCTTGGCTATATAAAAATTGGTCAGCAAGCTACTACTTTATCGGGTGGTGAAGCGCAAAGAATTAAACTTTCAAAAGAACTTTCAAAAAGAGCCACAGGCAAAACCTTGTACATACTTGATGAGCCAACTACGGGACTTCATGTCCATGACATTAAGAAACTACTCGAGGTACTCCAAATTTTAGTAGATCAAGGTAACACTGTTGTTGTGATAGAGCATAATTTAGACGTCATAAAAACAGCTGATTGGATCATTGACTTGGGCCCAGAAGGGGGTGACGGTGGCGGTGAAATAATAGGAAGCGGTTCACCAGAAGATATTGCAAAACTCAAAAAAAGTTATACAGGACAGTATTTAAATAAAATTCTCAAATAGTCACATAAATATTTTACACACACGCATAAAACATGCTATGAATCGTTAATGGCATCAATATTACAATCATTGCAAAGAACAGTCATTCTTGGAACTTTGTTGGCAATTCTTTTGCTCATTATGGTTACAGGCCACTATGGTGGCTTTGACCAACTATATTGGGCCTCACTCTCGAGATTTCTTCACGTCATATCTGGAGTCATGTGGATTGGCCTCCTCTATTACTTTAACTTCGTACAGATTCCTAATATGCCAAATATTCCTGATGAGCAAAAACCAGCGATAGGAAAAGTTATTGCCCCTGCGGCTCTTTTCTGGTTCAGATGGGCTGCTTTGGCAACATTGATTACAGGTCTTACAACTCTAGCTCTTTATTATGGACATGAGGGATCAGTCAATGCTCTTACATTTACATTGGCTTATGGATTTAATGGTAAAGAACTTACAATAGGAATTGGTATGTGGCTTGCTATCATAATGGCTTATAATGTATGGATGGTTATTTGGCCAAATCAAAAGAAAGCATTGGGAATTGTTGAAGTTGATGCAGATACAAAAGCAAAATCAGCTAGAACAGCAATGCTATTCTCAAGAACAAACACCGTGCTTTCCATTCCTATGCTGTTAGCAATGGTAGTTGCACAAAATCTTTACTAAATTATCTAGTTGAGTCTACTGCTGACGTCGTATTCCACTCACGTTTTACATCAAGGTATCTCAGTAATGGCGCTGCTACAAAAATTGATGAATATGTTCCAACTATAACTCCCCAAATCATTGCAAACGTAAACCCTTTAATCACTTCACCTCCAAAAATGAATAACGATAACAAAGCTAAAAGCGTAGTCACAGAAGTTACGATTGTTCTTGATAAAGTATCGTTAATTGACAAATTTAATAAATCTGTAATTTCCTTTGAACGGTACTTACGTAAGTTTTCTCTGACCCTATCGTACACAACAACTGTATCGTTCATAGAGTATCCAACAATAGTAAGTATTGCAGCAATGATGGGTAAATTGAACTCTAATTGAGTTATACAAAAAACACCTATGGTTAATATGACGTCATGAACAAGTGCGAGAACTGCTCCAAGTGAAAACTGCCATTCAAACCTAAACCAAATGTAAACAAGCATTGCAAATACAGCGACAAAAATTGCTATAGCACCAGATTGTATTAATTCTCCACTAACCTTAGGCCCTACAACCTCAGTTCTTCTAAAATTAATATCGGTTGAAAGATAAGACCCTAAGCTATCTTTTACTATTTGAACAACATCTTGTTGAACTTGATCTCCACCTAGTTGTTGCTCTACTCTAATTAGTAAATTTTTACTTGATCCAAATTCTTGAACTTGAACATCCCCTAATTCAAGGGTATTTAAGTTATCTCTTAAACCAGAAATTTCTATTTCTTGAGATGTTTCGATTTCAATAAGTGTACCACCCTTAAAATCAATTCCAAAATTCAATCCATTTACAAAAAAAGCCCCTATTGAAAGAAATATCAATATTGCAGAAAGAATAAAGGTAATTACCCTTACTTTTAAAAAATTAATTTGTGTTCCAGATATATTAAGCATTTTTACTTAGACCTACAAAATTTGGTTTTAATCTTTTAGCGTTGAATGAAATTAGTAACCTTGTGAAAGTAAATGCAGTGAAAACTGATGTAAAGATTCCAATAGCCAATGTAATAGAGAAACCTCTCACTGGCCCCGAAGCCATAAAAAATAATATTATTGCAGCAATCAATGTTGTTATATTTGCATCTAATATAGTTGATAAAGCTCTTTTATACCCGTTTTCAACAGCATTCATCATATTCGATCCATTTCTAATTTCTTCTTTTACTCTCTCAAAAATTAGAACATTTGCATCCACAGCCATTCCAATTGTTAATATTATTCCAGCGATACCAGGTAATGTTAGAGTTGCTTGAAACAAAGATAAAACGCCAAGGACCATAAATAAGTTTATAATTAATGCTATATCTGCAAGCAGGCCAAAATATCTATAGACAAATATCATAAAAATAATGACAGCAATAAAACCAATTATTGCTGCAAATTGACCCGCTTCAATTGAGTCAGCACCAAGATCAGGTCCAACTGACCTTTCTTCTAAAATAATAAGTGGGGCCGGTAAAGCACCAGCTCGCAAAAGAATAGCAAGATCATTTGCTTCTTCTGAGTCAAAACCGCCAGAAATCTGACCAGAACCACCCAAAATAGCTTCCCTTATTACTGGCGCACTTATTACTTTATTATCAAGTACAATCGCAAAAGGTTTGCCCACATTTTGCTGTGTAACCCTTCCAAACTTTGTTGCACCTATACGATCAAACCTAAAAGATACAATTGGTTCATTTGTTTGAGGATCAAAACCAGGTTGCGCATCAACAAGATTTTCACCTCCAACCATAATTCGCTTTTTTACAATGTATTTAAACTCTTCATCCGCATCAGATGCCAAAATTTCTGAACCAATTGGTGCCTTCGAGGGATTAAAAGGGTCGAAATTCACAGAAGTATCAACTAATTGAAAAGTAAGTTTAGCCGTTTGGCCCAGTAAAGACTTAATACGGTCTGGGTCATCAATGCCTGGTAATTGAATTATTATCCTGGATGATCCTTGTCTTTGTATTGATGGCTCTCTTGTGCCAAGTTCATCTATTCTCCTTCGAACAATTTCTAACGATTGGGCAACTGCATTCGAAACAGATTGTTTTATAAATTCTTCAGTAAAATTTATCTGAACAGTATTTTCTTCTTGGGTAATAATTAGATTAGTTTGATCTCCCATTGCAAGAATATTTTGAGAGTTACTCATGGATAGCTCGGAAATTTCTTTTTGAATTTCGCTATTAAAACCCTCTACAATGAATTTTAGGGATTCATTTGAAACCTTGAAATTACTATAATTAAGATTGTTTTTCTTTAAGACTCTTCGAACGTCTGCGTTAAGGTTTTCTACTCTCTCCTTTATAATTTCTTCGGTATCAACCTCTAACAATAAATGTGAGCCCCCTTGAAGGTCCAAGCCGAGGTTTACTTGTTGCTTAGGAAAAAAATTTGGAAATGTTTCTAATTGATCTTTCCCAAAAAAATTGGGAACAGCAAAAAGTAAAGTAATTATGATTACAGCCAATACTGAAAATATTTTTAAATTTGAAAAGTACAGCATGAAAATTTATTGTGATGTATTTACTTTCTCTACTTCGGCAATTGTTGATTTAATCATTACAACATTTACTCCTGAGGATATTTCAACCTCCACATCAGTATCTCCGATTACTTTGACTACTTTTCCTCTGACTCCTCCTGAGCTGACGATCTTGTCACCTCGCTGAACAGCAGCAACCATCTCTCTATGTTCTTTTGCTCTTCTTTGCTGAGGTCTTATCAATAAAAAATAAAAAATCGCAAAAATTAAGAATAATGGCATTAGTTGAATGAGCATTTGTTCCATGAAATTCTCCTTTAAAATAACTTAGGCAATATACATACTTAGGTAATATTTTTGAACTAAATAATTAATTTAGATCAGTTTTTAAACCTTTTTTTAAATCACTAAGACTTTTGTGATGCGTAAGATCTAAATGAAGAGGTGTTATTGATATGTGATGATCTGCCAGTGCCTCTACATCACTCATATATCCCTCAACTGTTTCATTTAGTGGAGGAATACTTAGATTAACATTTTCTTCAAGCCGCCTTCGTAAACCGAATCTGAATTTTGACTTCTGAACTTCATTAATTATCAAGTCGTCAGTTTCCCTGTTTCCTTGTGTTGTTATCTGTATACTTTTAACTAAATCAGCTGTGCAATATGGAAAATTAATATTCATGAAGACATTATTTGGCCAGCCAAGAATTGTAAGTTCAAGTAAAATATTTTTTAAAAATTTTTTTGAAGCATCCCAAACAATTTGATTTTTTTTGCCCGCTTCATAATTTTGACTGATTGCAATTGATGGAATGCGTCTAATTAAACCTTCCATTGCTGCAGCAATGGTACCTGAATATGTAACATCCTCTCCAACATTGCAGCCACTATTGATACCTGACAGAATTAAATCTGGTCTTTTATCTTTTAAAACATTGCTTATACCAATTGCAACACAATCGCTAGGAGTACCATTAACTGAAAATGTCTTCTCTTCGTACTTTTTAAGTGTTAATTCGTTTTGAAAAGACAAAGCATGTGATGCACCACTTTTTTCATGTTCAGGTGCAACGACCCAGACATCATCTGAAAATTCATTAGCAATAGCTCTTAGTATTTTAATACCCTCTGCAGATATTCCATCATCATTTGTAATTAATATCCTCGCTTCATTAAGATTAATAACTGACATATAGATGAATTAATTTGAAATTTGATTTATTCCACCCATGTATGGAATAAGAGCATCTGGCACCTGAATAGTCCCATCTTCATTTTGATAATTTTCAAGAATAGATATTAAGGTTCGTCCTACGGCTAAGCCTGATCCATTTAATGTATGCAAAAATTTAGTTTCTTTACCTTCTTTGTAACGAGAGTTCATTCTTCTTGCTTGAAAATCTCCACAATTAGAGCAACTAGATATTTCTCTGTATGCTTTTTGACCAGGCAACCATACTTCAATATCATATGTTTTTTGTGCAGCAAAACCCATATCCTCAGAAGACAATATGACAACTCTATAATGAAGATTTAATCTTTTTAAAACTTCCTCTGCACAACTTAACATTCTTTCATGTTCATCCTTAGATTGACTTTCTGATGTTAAACTAACAAGCTCAACTTTATAAAATTGATGTTGTCTCATAATACCTCTTGTATCTTTCCCTGCTGCGCCAGCTTCAGATCTGAAACATGGCGTATGAGATACATATCGTTTAGGTAAATCTAAAATATCAATAATTGACTCTCTAGTCATATTACTAAGAGGAACCTCGGCCGTTGGTATAAGCCAATAGTCATCGGTTGTTTTAAATAAATCATCTTTAAACTTAGGAAGCTGTCCCACACCATAAACTGATTGGTCTTTAACAAGTATAGGAACATTCATCTCTGTGTATCCAAATTCATTTGTATGAAGATCTAACATAAAATTAGATATTGCTCTTTCCATTCTAGCAATCAAGCCACTTTGTACAACAAACCTCGCTCCAGAGATTTTTGTGGCTTGTTCAAAACTCATCATATTGAGGTTTTCGCCTAATTCATCGTGTTCTTTTGGAGTAAAAGTAAATTCTTTTTTGTTGCCTTCCAGCTTAATTTCTTTATTTAAACTTTCATCTCCAACCGGCACATCATCTGCTGGATTATTAGGTAAAGAAGATAAAACAGTATTGAGTTCTTCTTGTTTTTCTCTTTGACTATTCTCTAACTCCTGCATTTTATCTTTTAAACTTGTAACTTCGGCCTTTAACTTAGCGGCTTCATCATTTTTTCCATTAGCCGCATATTCTCCTATGAGCTTTGACTTGGCGTTTCTCTCTTCTTGAATAACTTGAAGCTCACCAATAATTTCCCTGTTCTTTTCATCTAATTCAATTATCTGATTTGAAACTGGCGGATGTTTTCTTTTGGCTAATAACTCATCTAAATCTGAGGGATTCTCCCTTATTTTCTTAATGTCATGCATGTTTTACTCGGATTTAGGTTTTTTTCCTTCGATAAATTTTACAGCAAATATTGAAATTTCATACAGCAATAATATTGGTATTCCAAGCCCTATTTGGGAGATCGGGTCAGGTGGTGTTAAAATAGCTGCTACTGCAAAAACTCCTACAATCACATACTTTCTATTTTTTCTTAATCCTTCAGAACTGACAAAACCTACTCTTGCTAATAATGTCAAAAGAACTGGTAGTTGAAAACTGATACCGAATGCAAATATTAGACGCATAATTAAGCTTAAATACTCATTTACCTTAGCTTCTAATTGGATTGGTAATGTTCCTTGGCCACCAATCGATTCGAAAGATAGAAAGAATTTGATGGCAAGTGGCATAATAAAATAATAAACCAATGCCGCTCCTAACAAGAATAATATTGGCGTTGCAATTAAATATGGAATAACAACAGTTTTCTCATTGCGATAAAGACCAGGTGCAACAAAAATCCAAATTTGTATCAGTATAAATGGAAGAGAAACAAAAATAGAGGCAAATAGTGCTACTTTTAAATAAGTAAAAAAGGTTTCGTGTAAAGCAGTAAATATAAGCCTTCTGCCAGATTCACCTTGTACAGCATCAGCATATGGTTGAACTAAAAAGTTATAAATTGTGTCTGCAAAGATATATGCAACAACAAACATAACAGTAATCAAAATTAGTGATTTAATAAGTCTGCTTCTTAGTTCTACAAGATGTTGAATTAAAGGTTGCTTTCCTTCATCAAGTGTTTCATTTGTATCACTCATTTTCTTTTTTCTGATTTTCTGACTGAATGATATTTTTATTTATCGAGTCACGCATCTCGTCTGTAAAGTTTTTGGGATTTGTATTTTCAACTTTAGACTTAATATCATCTACACCTGTTTCTTTTGCTATCTCATTGATACTAGATCTAAATTCTCTTGAGAAGTTTCTAATTTTACCCCACCACCTGCCAAAAGTTCTTAATACTGCTGGCAAATCTTTCGGTCCAACAAAAATGATAATTAATGCTGCAATGACAAGATACTCTACTCCTCCGATACCAGGTAACATAACAATTACTTAAGGTTAATCTTTGGAGTCTTCGTCTGATTTATTTATTGACTTTGGTTCATCATCGTCGTTGATGCCTTTTTTAAAACTTTTTACACCTTTAGCTACGTCACCCATTAATTCAGATATTTTTCCTCTACCGAAAAGTATAACAAGAAGCGCTACAACGATTAATATTTGCCAAAAACTAATACCCATTTGTTCCTCAATTATTTCTAATAATATATATATATTAATACCTTATTAGTAAAAGTTAAAAATTACCATCAAATAAAAGGTAATTAAATAAGGTTTTTTTGAGATGCGGTTGAACTTATAGAGATGACATCTTCAGGTTTGCCGTTTTGAATAAAATTACCATCTTTCATGATTAAAACTCTATCAGACATTGCTAGCGCGTCTTCAGTATCGTGAGAAACAATGATAGTTGTAGTGAGGTTATCACGAAGAATTTTATTTGTTTCAGATCTCAATCTTACTTTTAATTCCTTATCCAAAGCTCCAAAAGGTTCATCCATTAACAAAATTTTTGGATTTGGCGCCATAGCTCTTGCCAATGCAACCCTTTGTTGTTCACCACTTGATATTTCATGGGGATAGTTTTTTGCATATCTCTCAACACTAAATAACTTTAATAAACTCATAGCTCTCTCGGTATTATTTTTATTCGTACCTTTTATTCCAAATTTTACATTATTCACAATCGAGAGGTGTGGAAACAATGCTCTTTCCTGAACAACCAATCCAATATTTCGTTCCTCAGTATTTACATGATTTAAATGTCCTGAAACAAGTTCATTATCTATCGATACTGTTCCTGCTGATTGTTCTTCTAGACCTGCAATGATTCTTAGCAATGTAGTTTTGCCGCATCCAGAGGGTCCTAAGATTGTAATTATCTCGCCTCGATTTACTTGTAGAGAAATATCTTTTAAAACTTCATTATCTCTTGTGAAGCTGTGTTTTATATTTTTTAGTTCAAGAATTATATCCATTATTAATCTCTTGATGCAGGTCTAGAACTTCTGATCATTCTAGTCAATATTATTATTGGAATAAGCCCTACCATAACTATTGCAATAGAAGGTGCAGCAGCATCGTACATTCTTTCTTCTGCTGCATATATATAAGTATATACAGCTAATGTATCAAAATTAAATGGTCTCAAAATAAGCGTTGCGGGAAGTTCTTTTATGACTTCTGAAACTACCAATAACATGCTTGTTAGAAAACTAGTTTTTAATAATGGCAAATGAACTGATGATAAAAGAGACCAGCCTGATGTTTTAAGTGTTTTTGCTACATCATCAATTCTCATATTTATACGCTGATATCCAGCTTCAATCGTAGAACTTGAGAGCGCATAGGATTTTATTATATAAGCTAAAACTAATCCAACTAGACTACCTGTAAGCACAAAATCAAAATAGTAATCTCCCATGTTTCTGTCTAAAAATGTAAGTAGCTGCATAACGCCAATTGCAAGTATCAAACCTGGCACCGCATAACCAACAGTCAAAAAGGAACTCATAAACTTCAGATAATTATTTTTTTTATATCTAATTGAGAAATTTATAAGAACAGCTAATAGACTGCATAAGAAGGCTGCTATTATTGCTAAGTAAAATGTATTCCATGCAGTCGTAAGAAACTTATCATTAAAAAAATCTAACTTGTAATTAAATGCCCAGTACCCAAGTTCCATCACAGGCAATAAAAAACCAACAAAGATTGGAACGAAACAAATTAATATTGCTAAAATATTTGAACTACCTTTCAGCCTAGTTAAATAAAGCGGCTTAAAGACTGAGCTGGCATTTGAATATCTAGCATTTTTTCGGGAGTAACGTTCAGATATAATTAATAGAATTGCAAATATGAGTAACAATGAAGCTAACTGCTTTGCGGTTTCAATATCATACATGCCGTACCATGTTCTAAATATTCCAGTTGTAAAAGTTGAAATGGCAAAGTGATCAACTGCTCCGAAATCAGATAAAGTTTCCATGACTACGAGCATGAGGCCCCCAATAATTGCTGGTCTAATCATTGGAACAGCTAATTTATAGAATACTTCTAGTTTACCAAGTCCAAGAGTTCTACCCGCTTCAAGAATTGATCTAGATTGATTTATAAAGGCCATTCTGCTCACAAGATATACATATGGATATAGAGTGAAGGAAAATACTACAATCGCTCCAGGAACATTTCTTACTTTAGGAAAAAAAATAAAATCTGCACCTAGCCCAAAAAGATCCCTTATTAAATTATTCGCAGTACCAAAGGTATCGAATAAACCAGTGAAAGTGTAAGCAAGTATATATGGAGGTACAGCAAGTGGTAAAATTAACGCCCATTCAAAAATATTTTTTCCTGTAAAATTATAGTTGGTTACCAGCCAGGCAGTGCCGACACCAATTATGGCAACCATAATTGAGACCCCAAGAACTAAATAAATAGAATTTTCTATATAACCAAAAAGTACATGGTTATACAAATGTGTCCAGTTGTCAGAGTAATCACCAGCAAGACTGAATAGCACAATAAATACTGGAGCAATAAAAATTGCAAATGTTGCAACTGGTGTTATTTGCCAAAAATCTAACTTCATAAATAGTTGCTGTTATCTATACTATTTATTTAAGAAACTCTAATATATTATCAGGATTTGTTTCAATATAAGGATCATCATCATTTCCTGTATCATTAAGACCTGGCTCGATAAACATCTGTTCAATTTCCATATTATTTGCAACAACTGCATATCTCCAAGACCTCATACCGAATCCATTATGATCTTTATTAATAAGCATGCCCATCATCCTTGTAAATTGACCCGTTCCATCTGGAATCATTTGTACATTTTTAACGCCCATATAGTTACTCCAAGCGTTCATGACATATGAATCATTAACGGAGATACAGAATACTTCATCAATTCCTAAGTTTTTAAAAGCTTCAAATTTCTCATCAAATGCAGGCAATTGCTGTGATGAACAAGTTGGAGTAAAGGCACCAGGTAATGAAAATATTAAAACTCTTTTTTCTGAAAATAAATCGCTAGAGGAAATTGACATCCATGCCTTGTCTCCTTCAAGATAACACATTTCCCCAGTCTCAAATTCATTTTGAGACCTAATCTTAAATGTTACATTTGGTAATCTATTCATAAATATAACCTCAATTTAGTTGAGGTAATTTGACCTTGGATACTAATGAGAAGAAGAGACGGTGGCCAAATTACCTCAAACTGGTTAGCGATAAATTATTGCCAACCAACTCTATCCATCAACTTAACAGCATCAGGATTGAATTCACCATAGCTTGCAACTGAAGTCTGATCTTCTTTAAAACCAGAACCAAATTGAGCTATTAAATCACTAGGTGCAACACCTTCAAGCATAGGAAACTCGTAAGTGTTATTAACTATGTGACTTTGAGCTTCTTCACTAAGCAAGAACTCTATGAACTTAACAGCATTACCTGCATTTGGAGCATTTTTCATAAGACCAGCTCCACTTACATTAATATGAGCTCCTCGTCCATCTTGGCCTGGGAAATGAAGTTCAACTTTTCTGGCAGCAGCTTGCTGTTCTTCGCCTTTTTTACCAGATAACATCAAACCAATGTAGTAACTATTCGCTACAGCAACATCTGCTTCGCCATTTGCAACTGCCATAATTTGTGCTCTGTCATTACCTTCAGGTTTTCTTGCAAAATTGCCTACAAATCTGTGTGCCCACTTTTCAGTAGCATCGACACCATTATTAGCAATCAATGAGGCAACTAAAGACTGATTGTACATATTACCAGAACTTCTTATTGCAACTCTGCCTTTCCATTTTGGATCTGAAAGATCTTCATACGTAAGCCCTTCCATATCCTCTGCAGAAACATTTACTGGATTATAATAAATCACTCGAGAGCGTTTAGCTATTCCCACCCACTCATTGTTTGGGCCTCTTAAATTTTCAGGTACAATTGAATCGATAGTACTTGAGTTAATACTTTGGAACATTCCATCTTTTTGAACTTTCCATAGATTACCAGCATCAACAGTAATAAAGACATCAGCAGGAGAATTTGCTCCTTCTGAAGCAAGTCTTTCCATTAATGCTTTTCCTTTACCTGAAATAACGTTTACTTTGATGCCAGTAGCATCCGTAAACTTTTGATATAATGCATCGTCTGAATCATAATGCCTTGACGTATACAAATTGACTTCTTTAGCGAATGAACTGCCAACTGTTACAAAACTAATTACAGCTATTGCTAAGAATCTTAATACTGAATTCATAAATTTTTCCCTTCTTTAGAATGATACTAAGTTTCATTCTATATATCTTAATGAGAATGATTATCAATAGCAAATATGACGCACTTTACTGATTTGAGTTTATAAGGAATTTACAAAGCTAATTAATTGATTTACTTGATTTTTATCTAAAGATTTGAACTCTTCTAACACTCTAGAGGCTTCCCCGCCATGCCATAATATAGCCTCCTCAATTGTTCGAGCTCTGCCATCATGTAAAAATCCATATTCTGCAGATACCACTGATGTCAACCCTATTCCCCACAAAGGCGGCGTTCTCCACTCAGAGCCACTGGCATTGAATTCATAAACACCATCAGACAACTGTTCACCCATATCATGCAACAAAAAATCTGAATAAGGGTATATGATTTGATTGGCTAAATTTTGATGCGTACTTTCATTTTTTGTAACAAATCTCTCAGTATGACAAGAATTGCAACCAATTTTAAAAAATATTTCTTTACCTTTAACCACGTTAATATCTTTCGCGTTTCTTCTTACTGGCACACCAAGTTGCGATGAATAAAAAACCACTAGATCCAATTGATCATTAGAAACTTCATAGCCATCATAGCTTTCGCTATTTCCACTGACTGCATTTTGACAGCTTAATTGCACATCAGTACAGTTAAATGGGTTTTCAAAAAGTTTATTTGATAAACCCATGTCATGAAAAAAGGCATCAGCAGTTTGTTGGTAAACCGTAGGTTGTGATGCTTTCCAGCCAAACCGACCAAGGGAATAATCATTTTTTTCATTATGCCAAACAATATTTGCTTTTCCAGATATTCCATCACCGTTTATGTCATTCACATCTGCATTTATTAAAATATCCGTTTCACTAATGTTTTCAATTAAACCTAGACCAATCATTGGTTGTGCGATTCTTGCTGAAAAGTTTGTATCTTGATTGATATCTCCGTAATTAAAATTTCTAATTTTAATTACAGGCTTTCTTAATTCGACTATACGACCATCATTGTAAGATATTGGAACATATTCATAATTAATAACAATGTCCGCTTCTCTTGGAATACTTTCAACCGAGAATTCACTAATTTGATTTCCGTAAATGGGATCTGGTAGATTTTTAATACCATCTGAAATTGAGTCCTGATTTTTTGAAATTTGAATAACAACAGATACAGCGTCATCAGATTCATCTATAGGCAAATGTCCTCGTCCATCAGAAATATGACATGCTTCGCACGAACGAGCACTGAAAAAAGGCCCTAAACCATCTCTTGCAATATTTTCTGAGAATTTTGCATCTTCCCAAATTCTCTCAAATAAAGCATTTCCTACAAGAAAATTGATTTTTAAATTATCTCCTAAATTTCTTGCAACCAGTGAAAAACTATTTTTATTTTCAACCTCATTCGAGGTTTTGCCACCTGGCAGTAACGGGTCTGAAGATATTGAAGTGCAAATATAAAAAAAAATGTTTGCAAACAGGATTGCTTTAAATAGACGTTTCACAATTTAAGGCTAATTTCTATTCTGCCTCATGTCCACTTTGAATCAGATCATCTATATTTTCATCTTCTCCGAATGGTTCTATCTGGCTGTGATCAATTTCTTTTGGTTCTCTAATGTCTAAATTTGGAGGCAGGCGGCTTTCTAAAAGTCCAGCTGCTTTTAATTCTTCAAGTCCAGGTAAATCTGTGACTTGTTCTAGCTGGAAGTACTCTAAGAACCTCTCAGTTGTACCATAAATAATGGGCCTTCCTGGTACCTTCTTTCTACCGATTGGCCTCACCCAGTTTAACTCCATAAGAACATCAAGAGTTCCAGGACTAAAATGAACTCCTCTTATGTCTTCAACTTCAGCTCTTGTAACAGGTTGATGATAGGCGATTATTGCCAAAGTCTCAGTAGCAGCCTTTGATAGTTTTCTTTGAACTATTTTTTCTTTTTTCATCATTGGTGCAAGATCGGTGGCAGTTTTAAAGCTCCATTTATTGCCAGTTTTGACCAGATTAACTCCCCTATTTTTATATTGAGCTTCAATTAAATTTAGTAATTTGTTTAAATTTGTACCCTTCGGCAATCTTGCCTTTAAACTCTCTGCATCAAGGGGTTCATTTGCTGCAAATAGAAGAGCCTCGAGAATTCTAAGATTGTCCATATCCTCAGATGGAAAATTCATGACATTATTTTTTTCTACTTCATCAGACATAATTTATTTAATTAATGAATTCATCGTCCTTTTTATTTTTTAAAAATACTGGTCCAAAAGGAACCAGCTGCTGCACTTCAAGTACCCCTTCTCTTACAAGTTCCATTGCTGCAGCCAGGGTTCCTGCAACACCTGATCTAGCGCTTTTACCATTTGAAAATTCATGTGGTAAAAATTTCTCAAGCCGAGTCCATTCTGGTACATCACCTATCATTCTTTGAAGTCTAACAAGCGCATCTTCCATTGCAAAAACAGGTGGTCTTTCAATAGTCATCGATGAGTAGGCAGTTCTGTACCTTTGATCTGCATATGATTTTAAAAGATCGTATAAATCCAGATAATATTCAGGCGTTCGTATCAACCTTATGCCTTCAGGCATCCCTCTATTAAAAAAATCAGTACCAAGTTTTGGTAAATTCATTAATTTTTGAGAAACTTGTCGGATCGCTTCAAGTTTCTTGAGTTGAAATTTCAATCTTTCTGCCATTTCTTCAGCACTCAATTCTTCACCTGACTCTTCTCTTGGTATTAACAAATTGGATTTTAAGTAAGCCATCCAAGCTGCCATAACAAGATAGTCAGCCGCCAACTCTAAATTGCGATTACGAACTTTTTCTATAAACTCCAAGTATTGCTCTGTGAGCTGGAGAATGGAAATTTTCATTAAATCTACTTTTTGAGACTTTGCTAATGTTAACAGCAGATCTAGGGGACCTTCGAATTCTCCCAAGTTTACAATCAAATCATCTGGGCTAGTTTGATTAGATGCTTCCTGTTCAATATAAGTACTTGAAATATCTTCCATTTTTCAATTTTTTGATTCTTTTATTATATAACAGATGATGTTTATATACGATAAAATACATCAAAGCTGCTTGGTTAGATATTCGTAGGCTTTTATGTTTTCTTCATGTGCGAAATCAGATTTTGTCTGATAGATATTGATAAGATCGTCAGGTATTAAAATAGGCTCAGCTTCATTCTTAATTCTTTCAGCTATCTTATTAATTTCATTGATGTTTCCATTACAATGAAGAACAAGGTCACAGCCGGCACTAAGTGATTTTAAAGCAGCAATATCAACATCATCTGAAATAGCTTTCATTGAAATATCATCGGTCATCAGTAGCCCTTTAAAGCCAATTTTATTTCTTATTATTGTTTCAATAATTTTTTTTGAAAAAGTAGCAATATTTTGATCGTCTAAAGACTTAAATAAAATATGTGCCGTCATACCTAATAATGCGTCGGAGTTGTTCTGAAAAGGCTTAAAATCAGTACTTAAAAGTTCATCTTCAATTTCATCTACTTCAGGCATTTCAAAATGACTGTCAACTCTTGCTCGGCCGTGCCCAGGTAAATGTTTAATCACAGAAGCTATGCCGCATTTATTATTTGTTTCAATTACTATCTTGCCTGCTTTAGAGACAGTCCTTTCATTTATCGAAAAAGCTCGATCTCCAATTACACCACTTTCATTTGCTGCTGGTAAATCTAAAACTGGCGCTGTGTTTGTGTTAATGCCCAATTCTTTTAGGGTATGAGCTAAAATTTCAGTATTAAGTCTTAATAATTCAAACCCTAAGTCTGCATCCTTCTCAATAATTTTCCCAAAAAAAAGATTTGATTTAAATTTATTAACACCCTTAAAATTTAGTCTTGAAACTCTTCCACCTTCCTGGTCTATCAATATTGGAATATTTTGATGATTAATTTCTTTGAGTTCTTTAATTAAATTTTTTAAATTGTCTTTATTAATACAGTTTCTTTCAAATAAAATTATTCCCCAAGGTTTGTAATCTCTAAAAAATTTTATTTCTTCTGTTGTTAATTTTTCTCCAGAAATACCACAAATTAAAGGTAGGTATTTTTTCATTTTATTAAATTAATCTCCAAGATCGTATATATTTAAGTCAGGAGTATCAACGCCTCCCTTGTCTTTTGGTATTATTCTATAATCATTTAAATTGGTTTTTATTTCGATAATCTCTTCTTCTTCTTTTTTAGTATAAAAATAAATGGCAGTAATAAAAATTGCTAAAATTAAAGAGAAAATTATGAACCTCATTTTTTATTTCATTTCATCTGGCGAGGAAACTCCAAGAATATCAAGTCCAGATTTTATTGTTCTCTGAGTAGCAATCAGTAGTGCCATTCGAGCATAAGTCCTTGGTATATTATCTGCATCTATAAATTTCTTACTGTTATCTACTTTTCCCTGACTCCATAAAGAGTGAAATTCTGATGCTAATTCATACAGGTAATATGCAATTCGATGTGGCTCAAATAGAGAAACTGACGTATTAATGATATTACTATAATCCAGGATTTTTTTTAAAAGAGATATTTCAGAAAGATCATTAAGTTCAGAAAAATTGCATTCACTAAAATTCTCTAAATTTAATTTAATATTTTGAGAATGAAGATTGTTTAATACAGACGAAATTCTTGCATGAGCATACTGTACATAAAAAACTGGATTTTCTTTAGACTGTTCAGTTACTTTTTTAAAATCAAACTCTAAGGGTGCTTCATTTTTTCTGTACATCATCATAAATCTTATACTATCACTACCAACTTCTTTCACTAAATCACTTAAGGTAATGAAGTCACCAGATCTTTTTGACATTTTTAATTCCTTGCCATCACTGATAAGTTTTACCATTTGACATAACTTTGCTGTAAATCTTGCTTTGTTATTAGTTAGGGCCTGTATCGAAGCGCTCATTCTCTTAATGTATCCGCCATGATCAGCGCCTAATATGTCGATTAAATGTGTCGATCCTCTTAAGTATTTATCATAATGATAGGCAATATCGTTTGCAAAGTAAGTCCACTCACCATCTGATTTTTGTAATGGTCTATCGATTTCATCTCCATATTCAGATGATTTAAATAATAATTGCTTTCTTGGTTCCCAATCTTCAATTTGTTTACCTTTGGGCTTATCTAAAATGCCCTCATAGATTAAATTCATATTTTTGAGTTCATCTATGGTTTTGTCGATTTTACCTTGGGTTATTAATTCTTTTTCTGAAACAAAAATATCCTGATTAATAGATAGTTTACTTAAGTCTTCTTTTATGTTTTCTAATAGTAAATTTACACACTCACCTTTTATTGTTGAAAAGTGATTGTCGTTTTCAAGAATAGATGTACCGTGTTTGTCTATTATTTTTTTAGCAACATCGATTAGATATTCACCAGGATAAAATTCATCTGGATAATTTTCTTCGCTTTTGCTATTGATGATTTCTTTTATTCTAATAATTGTAGAGTTTGCAAGGGTATCAATTTGAGTACCTGCATCATTAATGTAATATTCTTTTGTTACATTATGACCGGTGAATTTAAGTAGATTTGATAGTACGTCACCAAAAACCGCTCCTCTACAATGACCGATATGTAAGGGGCCTGTAGGATTCGCAGAAACATATTCGACATTAATATTTTTATTTAAACCAATTTCCTCATTAAAGAGCAAGTTCGTTTCTAGCAACTGACTTAAAAATTTAAACCAAGTATCTTTAGAAATATTAAAATTTAAAAAGCCTGGACCTGCAACTTCCAACATCTCAAAGTCCTCAATTTTCTCTAATGATTTAATGAGAGTTTTAGCTGCCTCTACTGGATTTGCTGATATCTCTTTTGCAAGAACCATACAAATATTTGTACTTAGCTCACCATCAGATTTGTTTTTTGGGTATTCAACTACAAATGAGCTCTTCTCTACAGTTTCATTCGAAACATTGAATATTTTTGAAAATTCTGCTCCGATTATATTCTTTAAATAACCATTTATGTTTCTCATAAGCTAATTAAATTTATTATAAAAATTCTGAGCATAGTTATCAGTCATTCCAGCTATGAAGTCGCATACTGCTCTTGGTTTATCCTCATCAGAAATAATTTTTTTCATATGTTCTTTTATGAATTTTTCATCTTGTTCTATAAATAGTTTGAATAGTGATGATATAATTTGATGGGCGTTACTGGTCATTGCTTTTACTTTATCATGATTATACATTTTCATTGATAGGAAAGATCTAATATACTTTACTTCTTCTTTTGTTTTATCTGAAAAGTCAGCAATTTTTTCATTATTAAGCCTGACATCTTCATTGCATCTTACTTTTGATTTTTTAACTTTCTCACTAATTGTATTAATTACATCAGTAATCATAATTGAAGTTGATTTTCTTGTAATTTCATTATTTATGCGCTGCATATCATAAGAGTTATAATTTTTCGGAAAATTTTTTATAATTTCACCAATCATTGGCAATTCAGCCAGATCATCATACGAAAAAAAACCTGCTCTTAGTCCATCATCTAAATCATGATTGTTGTATGCAATGTCATCTGCTATTGAAGCTATTTGCGCTTCAATTGAAGAAAACTCATTCAACTTTAAGTCAAACTCTTTATCGAGAGCTTCTATGGTTTTTGGAACATCTTTTGTCATCGGCCCATTATGCTTTACGAGTCCTTCAAGTGTTTCCCACGTTAAGTTTAAGCCTTCGAAATCAAAATACTTTTTTTCTAACAAATGTACAATTCTAATTGCCTGATCATTATGGTCAAAACCCTCATGAGAAACCATGCATTCTGAAAGAGCATCTTCTCCAGCATGTCCAAATGGCGGATGACCAATATCATGACTTAAGGATAATGTTTCAGTTAGATCTTCATTGAGATTGAATATTTTACTTATTGACCTAGCAATTTGTGACACTTCTAGCGAATGTGTTAATCTTGTCCTGTAGTGATCTCCTTCATTTGAAACAAATACCTGTGTCTTGTGTTTAAGCCGTCTAAAGGCAGCAGAATGAAGAATTCGATCACGATCCCGTTGGAACTCTGATCTAGTTTGACTGTAATTCTCTTTATACAGCCTACCTTTCGAAGTTTCTTGATTGGTTGAAATAAAAGATAAATCTTCAGAAATCATCACTAAATAGAATTGGTAACATAAATTTTTATTGTACAATAAACTCATTACTTTAAGAATCTTAAAATAACAATAAAAGAATACGGATGGTAAAAATAGTAAGTTGGAATGTAAATTCAATAAGGGTTCGTTTACCTCATTTAATTGAATTAGATAAATCAGTTAAACCAGATATAGTCATGCTTCAGGAAACTAAATCAACTGATGAAAACTTTCCAGAAGAAGAGATTTCTTCACTTGGGTACCAAATAATTAAAAAGGGTCAAAAATCATATAATGGAGTGGCGATTTTATCAAAAGCCCCAATAAAAAAAATTACAGATACTTTGCCGGGAAACAAAGAAGATGTTCAAGCAAGATTTATTGATGCACAGGTACAAGTCGAAAATCCTTTTAATATTGTCTCTTTATATCTCCCTAATGGCAATCCTATTGATACTGACAAATTTCCTTACAAATTAGATTGGATGAGGAGATTTAAAAAGTATGCTCAAAATAAAATAGAAAACCATGAAACAGTTATATTTGGAGGGGATTACAATATTATACCAGGTTCTGATGACGCGGTTGATATTAATAAGTGGAAAAATGACGCTTTGCATCATCCAGACTCTATAAAAATTTACAGAGAAATCATAAATTTAGGTCTGTCTGATGTGCTAAGAATTTATAATTCTAAACCCTATGAGTTCACATACTGGGACTATTCAAGGGGGTCATGGGAAAAAGACAACGGTCTTCGAATTGATCATTTTCTTGCAACACCAAGTGCTGTTGATCGAATAACTGACTGTCAAATAGAAAAACAATTTAGAGGTCTTGAAAGACCCTCTGATCATGTTCCAATCTGGTTTGAAATTAAATAGATTACTTTGGGTTTCTTGCAATAATATTTATTAGCTCATAAACAATTGTTGCTGCAGCGGTCGACGTAAGTTCTGCATGATCATAGGCTGGAGCGACTTCTACGACGTCTGCTGAAACAAGCTGTGAACCTGCCAATCCTCTTAATACGTTTAAAATTTCTCTTGTGGTCATTCCCGCAACTTCTGGAGTTCCAGTTCCAGGAGCATGAGCTGGATCTAAAACATCAATATCTATGGATATATATAATGGATTATTGCCAATTCTATCTTTTATTCTTTTAACAATTTGATCAATTGTGTTTGTTTGGAATTCATCGCAGTGAATTGTTTTAAAACCTAATTCACGATCATTTTTTAAATCATTTGTACTGTAAAGAGGGCCACGAATTCCAATATGCATTGATGCATCATCCAAAAATAACTTTTCTTCTCTTGCTCTTCTAAATGGTGTACCGTGCGTATAAGGAGCTCCGAAGTACGTGTCCCAAGTATCCAAGTGAGCGTCAAAGTGGACTAAGGCAACCGGACCACCAACCTTTTTATTAATTGATCTGAGTAATGGCAATGCAATTGTGTGGTCACCGCCAATAGTTACAATACTTCCAACTTTTTGGAGCAGCTCAGTAGATCCTTTTTCAATTTGCTTAATTGCTTCGTCAATATCAAAGGGATTACAGGCTATGTCCCCAGCATCAGCTACCTGTTGAACTTTGAAAGGTTCAACATCATAATTTGGATGATAATTCGTTCTTAGTTGTCGAGAGGCTTGTCTTACACTTTGAGGACCAAATCTAGCCCCAGGACGATAACTCGTACCCGCATCAAATGGTACGCCTATAATTGCTACATCACAATCTTCAACATCTCTCAGCTCGGGAAGACGTGCAAATGTAGATGGGCCAGCATACCTAGGAACAACTGTTCCGCTTACTGGTTGAATTGGTTCTTTTTTATCGCTCATAATCTATTAATCAAATCCTCCAAAATCTTGGAATAATGATGGGTCTCCAAATATATCTCCGTAATCCTGATTGCCACCTAAGGACCCTCCAGAAAGCTCTTCATCAGTAAGTTCATTAGACTCTAAAGTTTGCAATTGTTCAAGAAATTTGGATTTTTTCTCCTTATCAGCAGCATCAATACATGATTGTCCGTATAGATCATTTTTCACTATTTGGGTAGCTCCATAGGTAGCAAAGACCACTATTAACAATATAGCGGTAATTCCCTTTGGAATTTTAAAACCAGCTTTATATTTTTTATTAATTCTATTGTCTGCTGCTTTTTCTTTTACAAACTTTTCCTGTGATTCTGCATATCGTTTTTCTGCTCTTCTTCGTAAAACCTCATAGGTAACTGCAGCTATAATAGTTAACGCTATTATTGTTAAAGCTAATGCACTCAATGCAGGACTTATTCCCAGCCTTACTTTTGATGCAATTACAGTTGTTAATGTTTGATCCGATAAAATGCTAAATACAGTCGTGTTATAATTTTCAAATGAAAATAAAAAAGCAATTACTGCAGCCGATGCTATTGCGGGGCTTAAGTAAGGAACTAAAATTTTAAAAAATACTTGAGTTTGCGACGCTCCAAGGTCTAAAGCTGCCTCTTCTTGAGTCTGATCAAATCTTTGAAGTCTTGCAACAAATATTAAAAAACAATAAGTAGATATAAAACAGGTTTGAGCCAAAATTGTTAGAAATATTCCGTTTCTTCCAATATCTGCAATGAACCCCTCTCCTCCTAAGCCTGCTATTCGGTCCCATAAAACGACTGTTGAAATACCAATTATCACACCAGGAAATAAAACGGGCATAATCGAAATTGAGTAATAAATATCCCTCAACTGCGAACGCACTTGAGTTAATACTATTGCTGCGGCCATTCCAATTGGTACGGAGAGAGTTACAACTCCTGCTCCTATAATCAAACTGCTAATAATACCATCGTGAAGTCTCCAGTCAGATAAAAGCCCTGCCAGATGTTGTCCATCGTAAGCAATTTTACCTTCATTAAACCATCTAAAACTAAAACATTCCCAAGGTGTGATCGAGGGAAATTCTGCAGAGTTGAATGCTGTAATGCTCATGATGATTAAAGGCCCAAATAAGTATGCAAAAAATATAAAAATATATATTCCCATCATGAAATTTATAAAATAGCTCGGTCTCACTTAATAATTTCTCCAATCCTAACTTTAAATATTCGCATCATTGTGAGTACGAAAATAACAGAAACAATTAACAAAATGATTGAATAAGCTGATCCCCGTGACCAGTTGTCATTCATATTAAACCACTGATATATCAATTGAGGAAACCATAAAGTATTAGGGCTACTTAAAACAACTGGCGTTGCTAGTGCTCCAACAGTTAACATAAAAACCATTGTACAGCCAGATACAATGCCTGGTTTAGCATGAGGAATAACTATTCTCCAATGCGTTCTAAAAGATGAGGAACCTAAATCTTTTGCTGCCTCGATTTGATTAATGTCCAAACTTTCGATTGCATTATAGAGAGGGAACATCATCAGCAAAATATAAGCGTATATTAAGCCGGTATATAAACCGATATCATAAGTGATAAATAGGATTCCTTGATCAAGTATTCCAACCCCAGTCAAGAAATTGTTAATTACACCTTCGTTTGCAAACAAAATCCTCAATGCGAATGATCTAAGCAATTCATTAATCCAGAAAGGAATAATCAGAGAAACAATAAGAAGTCTAGCGGTACTAGGGTTTGCAATTTTCGCTATATAAAATGCTATTGGATAGCAAAATAATAGATTTGCAATTGTAACAAGCATTGAAACAAAAATAGTTCTTCCAAATACACCTAAATCAACAAAGTTAAAAGCATCAGTAGCTGTCTTAGATCCAAATATAAAGTGGCTATAGTGTTCAAAAGTATAATAATCTTCAGGTCCACCTCTTGCTAAAGGGGGGACGTTGGTTCTAAATGATAAATCCAACATATAAAATTGTGGAATTATAACTAAGAAAACAAACCAAAATATTATTGCTACTAAAAAATATATCGCAACTGCCTTACCGTTTTTCTTAAAAAATGGTTGAGTAAATAAAAAATTGTTCATGACTTAATCTATAGCTAGAGATGCTTTAGGTAATATTACTGATTTTGAAGATTCAAAACCTAGCACGATTGACGATCCTGAAGTTATAGAGGATGTATCTATGGCGTTTGGTACTGAAAATTTGATTTTTGCTCCCGATTTAAGGCTTGCGTAAAAATTTTTTAAATTACCTTCAAATTCAAAGCTTTCAATATTCACATCAATTTTATTATCAAAGTTGTCGCCATCTCTTGGTATAAACAAAGACTCAGGTCTAACAAATGCAATTGACTCATCTCCAATATTTAACTTTTTGCTTTCATTCATCGTTGCTAAATATTGCCCATCAGCAGTTTCAATTTTAGCTTTATCTCCCTCAATACCTGTAACTTTTCCATATAAAGGATTATTCTCACCAACGAATGTTGCAACAAATGGTGTTAATGGATTGTTATAAACTTCGTCGCATTTTCCAATTTGCTCAAGCTCTCCTTCATTCATGACCGCTATTCGATCAGACATTGTTAGGGCTTCTCCTTGATCGTGCGTAATATAAATGAATGTAATATTTACTCTTTTTTGTATTTCTCTAAGTTCGGTTCTCATTCTTTGACGAAGTTTTAAATCCAAGGCAGACAATGGTTCATCTAAAAGAAGAACTTTTGGCTCAACAGCTAAAGCTCTTGCAATGGCTACTCTTTGTTTTTGACCTCCAGAGAGTTGATGAACTTTTTTATCTCCTTGTCCCTCTAAGGCTATCAATTCCAAAAGTTCATCCGCTCTTTTTTTTCTTTCTTCTTTTGATACGCCCCTTACTTCAAGGGAAAATGCAATATTTTCTGATACACTCATGAGAGGAAACAGAGCTAAGTTTTGAAATATTAACGCGGTTGGTCTTTTATTTGGACCAATTCCAGACATATCTTTATTGTCAATAAGCACTTTACCTTCAGAAGGTTCTTGAAATCCAGATATAGCCCTTAACAGAGTAGTCTTTCCACAGCCTGAAGGTCCTAAGAAGCTGAAGAACTCACCTCCATTTACTTTTACATTGACATTCTTGGCGGCATAAAAACTGCCAAATGTTACCGAAACATCACTTAACTCTACATCTGCGCTCATTGATACAAATTATAATGATTTAACTGAAAAACACGATTCAATAAAAACGCCCAAGACAATGCCTTGGGCGCTTTTAATAACTAATCCTAGAGAACTAATTACGCTGTTTCAAATTTGTTAGCGTATTCAGCTCTTGCATCAGCATACCATGGCGGTTCTGGTGGCCAAGGATTTAACTTGGTCGAAGTATCCCCCGGGTATATTGCTTTTGCTAAAGCTTTAGTTTCATCTGAGTAATGGTCTGAAGCTCCATTAACAGCTGAGTTATAACCGATTTCATTCACAGTTTGACCGCCTACTTCTGGTGTAAAACTGTAATTGATTAACTCATAAGCTTCATCAATGTTTTCTGCTTTTGCAGACATTGTTATACCGTCGATCCATGCCAACGCACCCTCATCAGTAGTTTGGTACGCAACTGGTTCTCCAGCTTTCATCATTGCTGCTATAGGGCCATCCCAAGTTTGTCCAACGACAACACCATCAGATGTGAATCCTTGTTTCTGAGGATCGGCACCAGACCAGAATTTAACAAGATTTCCTTTCTTAGAAATACAATAGTCAGTAATTGTTTCCCAATTCTTTCTCATTGTATCTTCATCATTATATGAAGACCAGAAATCCATTTTTCCTTGATGGTGCATCCAAATACCACAACCAGTCATCATTGAATAAGTTCTACCCATCATGAAAGCTCCGTCAATACCTGGATTAGGTTCCCAAATATCACCAAAACTTGGAAGTCCATCAGGTTGCCACTTATCAGTTCTCCATGATATAGACTCTGTTCCCCATAATTGAGGCACCCAGTGTGAACCATTGCCACCAAAGTTCCAGTCACGCTCACCTACCGCGAGCATTCCAGGATTAACAGCGCTAGTGTTTATTCTGTTCATATCAAATGGCGCAAGAACACCAAGGTTCTCCCACTGCAAAGCTCTCATATTAGTTGGACTTGCTAGATCGAAACCAGCACCACCACCAGCTTTCATTTTGGATATGATTTCTCCGTTATCACCTATTTTAGTATGGTTAATTGTAATGCCTGTTTTAGCTTTAAAATCTGCAACTACAGAGTCAGGTAAATACTCTCCCCACATTAAAACATTAACAACGGGAGCAGCAAAAGCATTTGGAATGTACCAAGGACCAATTGCTGCTGCTGCACCAGTGGCAGCTGCACCTTTTAGTACTGATCTTCTTGAAACTTTTGCAGCCTTAAGAGTTTTATTTATTTTCTTCACGGCTACTCCTCTATTATTATTTAATTAATAAAAAATTCTCATACATATGGGGGTTACTGTAAAGAGTAAAATTGATGATTTTGGTAGGCTTTTTTAGGGTAAAAATTAGAATTTTTACTAATCCTATGAAAAATATAGATAAAAAGTAGTTATATATTTAAACTTTAAATATAATAAATAAAGTACTGATTAATATGATTTTTTTTAATTAATTATAAATAATTATTAAAATGAAACAAAAAATTGTCTTTAATGAAACCATCAAATGCTTAAGACCACAACAATAGGATCATATCCAAAACCAGATTATCTAAATCTTCCAGACTGGTTTAAAGGCGAGAAAGGAACAGACTCAGAATATCCTACATCTGGATGGGTTGAAGCGGTAAGTGCCATGGGAGAAGACTTTGAAAAGATAATTATTAGAGCTTCTCAAGAAATCATTCAAGATCAAATAGATTGTGGCATAGACGTTGTTACAGACGGTGAAGTAAGAAGAGAAAATTATATTCATTACCATTGTAGGTTTCTTAAAGGTATTGACTTTAACAAGTTAACAAAAAAAACAGCAAGAACTGGTAACTATGATTGTTATCTGCCAACAATAACTAATAAAATAAAATTTGATAAACCTTTCTTATCAAATGAATTTAAACTTTGTCAAAAATTATCATCTAGACCAGTAAAAATTACAATTCCTGGACCACTAACTATTGCTGACACCATTGCCGATAATTTCTACAAAGATCATAAGAAAATGGGCTTAGATTTATCAGAGTCTATCAATCAAGAAATTAGATTTTTGGTAGACAGTGGTTGTAAACATATTCAGATTGATGAACCTCTTTTTGCAAGAAAGAGTGATGATGCACTTAATTTTGGAATTGAAAACCTAGAACGATGCTTTCATAAAGCTCCAAAAGATGTAGATAAAATTGTTCATGTTTGTTGTGGTTATCCAGACAAAATCGATGCCATAGATTATCCTAAGGCTCCACTTAATAGTTATTTTGAAATTGCATCAACAATAGAAGACTCGATTATTGATACTATTTCAATTGAAGATGCTCATAGATTTAATGATCTAAAGTTGCTTGAAATTTTTAAAAATAAAAAAGTCATTTTTGGATTGATCAAAGTTGCCTCAAGTGAACTTGAAGATGTAGATGAGATAATTGATAGAATTAAAAGCTGTTTAGATCATATTGATAAAGAAAGACTGATAGCTGCGCCAGACTGCGGCCTAGGTTATTTATCCCGTGATTTGGCCCGTGCAAAATTAAAAGTACTTACAAAAGCTGCAAAAAGTATCAATTAAATATTTTTTTTGGATCCACGTAGTCTAAATTTAAATCCCGAGCGACGTCTAGTTGAGTACAAGATCCGTCAAAAATATTTAAACCATTAAGTAAATGTTTGTCTTCTGATAATGCTTTTTTCACACCTTTGTTTGCTAATTTTTTTACGAAAGGAAGTGTAGCTTGGTTTAAACTAATTGTAGAAGTTCTTGGAACACAACCTGGCATATTAGTTACACAATAATGGACTATATCATGATGAATATAGACTGGATTTGCATGGGTTGTAGGCTTGCTTGTTTCTATACAACCCCCCTGATCAATAGCAACATCAACTAATGCTGCGCCCTTTCTCATTTTTGATACAAGAACTTCAGATACTAATTTAGGTGCTGTAGCTCCTGGTACAAGCACCCCACCAATCAATAAATCACAATTAGTTACTTGATCCGTAATACTTTCGGGAGTCGAAATGACAGTAGTTACATTTCCATCAAAATACTTACTTAATTCATCAAGTCTTTCTTGAGATTTATCAATAAGAATCACATTTGCCTTCATGCCGTGTGCAATTAGCGCAGCATTGAAACCAACAACTCCACAACCAATTATAACTACATCCGCGGGAGGAGCTCCTGTCGCGCCAGATAACAATACACCTCTTCCATTATTAGTCATTTCTAAAGATCTTGCTCCTGCTTGAATTGAAATTCTACCTGCAACTTCACTCATAGGTGCAAGTAGTGGCAGTCTATTATTGTCATCAGTTACAGTTTCATAAGCTATGCATGTCGAACCAGAGCTTATAAGTCCTTCTGTAAGTTTTTTATCAGCAGCTAGATGTAAATAAGTAAATAAATTTTGTCCCTTTTTTAACAAATTAACTTCTTGAGATTGGGGCTCTTTAACTTTTACAATCATTTCAGCATATTCAAATATTTCTTTGGCAGTATCTATGATTTTCCCTCCTGCCTCTAAATAGTCTGAATCCTGAAATCCAGAACCATTACCTGCATTAGTTTCTATAATTACTTCGTGACCCTCATCAACAAGGCTCTTTACACTATTCGCAGTAAGTCCTACTCTATTTTCTTGAGGTTTTATTTCTTTTGGAATTCCGATGATCATAATTGAAATATAACTAATAATTATACTATTCGACTACTAATACAAATATAAAGGTACTCAAAATGGGGAAAAAATGGCTGGATATTGTTTATAATGAAAAAAGTTCTATTAAATTAAAACAACATTATAAATTTTGGGCCGATGATTATGATCGGGACTTAGTTGATTGGGGCTATGCATATCCTTCCCAATTAAAGAAGGTTATGTCGCAAGATATAAAGGTAAAAAAGGATTCTAAGATATTAGATGCTGGTTGTGGAACGGGACTTGTTGCCCAGGTCTTAAGTGATATGAACTTTAAAAATTTAGTTGGATTAGACTATTCAATAGACATGCTTAAGATTGCTAAAAATAAAAAAATTTACAAGAGACTAATTCAAGAATCTCTTAACAAAAAAACATCGCTTAGAAGTAATCAATTTGATATCGTTTTATGCACTGGAGTTCTTACATCAGGGCATGTAGGAGCAAAAGCAATCAATGAGTTAATTAGAGTTACAAAAAATAATGGCTATTTGATATTGTCGATAGCAGAGTCTATTTATGAAAAGCTTGGGTTTAAAGATGAAATTGAGAAAAATAAAAAACAGATATCAAAAATTAAGATTTCCAAACCATTTATTGCTTTGCCTAATCACAAAAGTAGTGCAACATCTAAAATGTATTTGTTTCAAAGAATCTAAGCTCTTCTGATCAGTAGTAAGGGAAGAAGATATTAAGAAATTCTATCCTAATTGATCTTGGCTCATATCTTCAGGATTTATACCGGCAACTTCAACAGGTTTTTTCATAGCATCTCTTCTGAATGGCTCACCTAATTCTTGATTTAAGATAACTTCTATAAAAGTTGTAACGCCATTTGCTTGCTCATCACATGCAGTTCTCAAAGACTTAGTTAGTTCAT
>ENA-OSEY01000167-OSEY01000167.1-marine-metagenome-genome-assembly--contig:-NODE-167-length-48355-cov-4.637475_pt1 | contig 48355 bp, 42 predicted proteins | sample MGYA00248465_ERZ534230 | MGnify/ENA primary metagenome ERZ534230 (study PRJEB26409, sample SAMN06344110) | marine metagenome | isolation source: Sea water from surface | place: Atlantic Ocean:Southern... | reverse complement strand
GCCGGATGTCGCAGGTGAACTTTGGGTCAATGCGGTTCGTGAACCACTTTACAAGGCGATCGATGAAGGCCGTTTGGTATCGGCCGTTAAGGGCCCGATCACACAGCTTGGCGAGGGCTGGTGGGTTCCACCGCACACTGCCGAGAAGCATCCCGAGATCGTGGGTGACATCAACGCGCTTCTCGCACGTCCTGACCTGTTCCCGCATCCGGAAGATCCTTCCAAGGGCGCCTTCGTCGGCTGCCCGGCAGGCTGGGGCTGCCAGCTGGCAAACGCCAACCTTTACCGTGCCTTCGACATGGAAGCCAAAGGCTGGCTTCTGGTCGATCCGGGCTCCGCTGCCGGTCTTGACGGCTCGATGGCCAAGGCCGTAGAGCGTGGCGAGAACTGGTTCGGCTACTACTGGGCACCGACTGCCATGATCGGCAAGTACTCTATGGTACCAGTAGACATGGGCAGCTGGGGCGGTTCTGAGAACTGGGACGGCTGCATTGTGAAGCCCGAACAGGATTGCGCCGATCCCAAGGCCTCATCCTGGACAGAGTCCGAGGTGCATACCGTCATTACTTCAGACTTCAAGTCCCGCGGTGGTGCTGCCGTAAAGTACCTTGAGTCCCGCGTCTTCCCTGGCCCGGTGATGAACGGCATGCTGGTCTACATGGCTGACGAGCAGGCAGGCGGCGCCGATGCGGCGATCGAGTTCCTGATCAAGCATGAGGACATCTGGTCGGCCTGGGTTTCGGCCGAAGCCAAAGCCAAGATCAAGGCATCGCTTTAGTATCGCTGCCGCAGACAAAAACGGCCTGCCAGACGCAATCTGGCGGGCCTATTCTTTAAGTGAGAACAAATCCAGTTTCGGGGGAGCAACATGGAATTTTTCACCGAATTTCCGGAAATGGGTCGACAGGACCTTCGTGATTTCAAGAAAGGTGTCGACGCATCTTTCAGGGAATTCTCGCGAAACTACGGCGATGCCCTCGAGAGTTTCTTCGAGCCGCTTCTCTGGTTCCTTGTCTGGCTGGAAAAGCTGCTGACAAATGCCCCCTGGCCTATCGTGATTGCCGTCGTGGCGGCGCTTGCCTGGCTCGGCTCGCGCAGCTGGAAGCTCGTCACCGGTACAGTGGCCGCCTTCCTCGTGATCGGCTATTTCGGCATGTGGGAAGACACCATGGCGACGCTGGCCATCATCTCTGTTGCCACATTGCTTTGCATCAGCCTCGGCATTCCGCTCGGCATCTGGATGGCAAAATCCAACCGTGTGCAGTCGGCCATTACGCCGGTGCTGGACATCATGCAGACGATCCCGAGCTTTGTGTATCTGATCCCCGTTGTCATGCTTCTGGGCATCGGCAAGGTGCCCGGCCTGATCGCCGTGTGCATCTACGCCATTCCGCCGATCGTGCGCCTGACGAACCTCGGCATCCGCCTTGTCGACAAAGAAGTGCTGGAGGCCGCCGACGCGTTCGGCGCCGACTACCGGCAGAAGCTGTTCGGGGTCCAGATCCCGCTGGCGCTTCCCAATATCTTTGCCGGCGTGAACCAGACGATCATGATGTCGCTGGCCATGGTGGTCATCGCCTCGATGATCGGCGTGAAAGGCCTCGGCCTTCCGGTGCTTCGCGCCATCTCCAACCAGTATCTCGCGCTTGGCCTGCTGAACGGTCTCGCCATCGTGACATTGGCCATCATCTTCGACCGTGTATCGCAGGAATATGGACGTCGCCTTCAGGCGCATCGCCAGGGGGCGGACCATGACTGACAAAATCAAGATCAGTAACCTCTACAAGGTATTCGGCAAGAACCCCTCCGGTGCCATGGACCATGTCCGCAAGGGTGCATCGAAGCAGGAACTGCTCGACAATCACGGTCATGTGCTGGGACTGCGCGATATCAACATCGACATTCCGGAACGCCAGATTCAGGTGATCATGGGCCTGTCGGGATCGGGCAAGTCAACCCTGATCCGCCACATCAACAGGCTGATCGAGCCGACCGAAGGCCAGGTCGTTGTCGACGGGGTGGATGTGTTGCAGATGTCGGCATACGACCTGCGCGAGTTCCGCCGCCACAAGCAGTCAATGGTGTTCCAGAAGTTTGCGCTTCTGCCACACCGCACCGTGGCGCAGAACGCCGCCTATGGACTGACTGTTCAGGGCATCACCGAGGGCGAGGCCAAAGAGCGCGCGCAGCGCTGGATCGACCGGGTCGGCCTTGGCGGGTTCGAGAATCACTTCCCGGCACAGCTGTCGGGCGGCATGCAGCAGCGTGTGGGCCTTGCCCGCGCCCTTGCCACCGATGCTGAAATTCTGCTGATGGATGAAGCCTTCTCAGCGCTCGACCCGCTGATCAGGACTGACATGCAGGATATCCTTCTCGACCTGCAGGAAGAGCTTCACAAGACCATCGTCTTCATCACGCACGACCTTGACGAGGCGCTTCGCATCGGCGACCGCATCTCGATCCTCCGTGACGGCGAGATCGTCCAGCAGGGCGACCCACAGGACATCATCATGCGTCCCGCCGACGATTACATCTCGGACTTCATCAAGGACATCAACCGTGGCCGCGTGATCGAGGTTCGTTCGGTGATGACCGCTGCCTCGCGCGCGACCGGTCCGAAGCTGACCGAAGACACGCCGATCGAGGATGCGCTGCAGATGCTGTCCTCTGCCGGCAAGGACAGCGGCACCGTCATCGACGGCGACGGCAAGACCATCGGCAAGATCGAGATGAACAACGCCATCACTGCCATGGCCCGTCCTGAGCGGGACAAGGGCACGCCGCGCTACAAATAACGCCGTGTCAGGCCGTGCCGGACCCTCTGGCACGGCCGCGGCAGAAACATGAACTTGTCACAGGCTGGTCCGCCAGCGGCAGCGCCGCGGCAAGCGCCGCCCCGGCATCGCCGGCACGCGGATCGCCCAGCTTTTCATAACATTCTACCAGTCCCGAAAGGGACCAGACGTTGCCGCGATTCTGGCGGCTGACCGGCAGTTCTTCGTCATGGCCGAGATCGCGCTCATAGATGACGCGCGCCTCGTCGATGCGCCCCTGCTCCAGCAGCAGCGCGCCAAGCGCGTGGCGCGGCGGATGCATCCAGGCACGCGGCTCTGTATAGACAAGTCTGTCCTCGGCCGCGACCGCCTCGCGAAGCCAGTTGAAACCGGCCTCGGTCTCGCCGGCATGATAGGCCATCTCGCCGCGCATCATCGCCGCCCCGACAGCCAGAATATCGTCGGCCTGATTGTTGAAATAGGCGTATCCGGCCGGCACGCGAGCGCGCGCCGCATCGAAATCGGCGGCGGCCATATCCGCCTCGTCATGCCTGCCAAGTGCCGCCAGTGCCAAGGCCCGGGCCTGATGGTGCATGGCATGCGACACCGGCATGAAGGCGGGATCGCCTGCGAATTCGCGGCCTGCGATCTGCTGCCATCTGCCAAAGCGCACATCGACATGGGCGATGGTCGCGTAATAGCCCTCCAGCGTCATGTCCATATGCGTGACCGGCGGGTGGACCAGCACATTTTCCAGTATCTCGGCCATCACAATCGCGGCGTCGGCGGCATCGGCCAGATTGCCGGTCTGCATGCCGGCGAACATCAGCATGTGGATATCATGGCAGACGAGCGTGCGATAGAACGGGGTGCGGTGCAGGTTCGCCATGAACCGCTTGTCGGTCGCCATGGAAAGGCGGCTGCAGCGCGTCGCCTCGTCAAAGTCACCGACCAGAGCGTGAATGTGCGACGGCATATGCTGCAGGTGGCCGGCATCGGGCGGCGACAGTTCCTGCAGCCGGCGGGCCGACGGCAGCGCCTTTTCCGGCGTCGGCGACATCTCCTGCACATGGATATCGAAATGCAGCACGCCGATATGGTCGGCGCCGGTACCGGCGAGCGAACGTTCGAGAGCTGCCTGGATTTCCCTCTCGCGTGCTTCGGGGTTCGGCGCGCGCTTGTCCACGTCATAGATCTGCCACGGCGTCAGCATGATCTGCGAATCGATATAGAGCGCGGCGATATCCGGGTCGTCCCCGTACGCCTCATAGACAGGGATCATGGCATCGGCGTAGGCGCGCTCCCAAGATGCCAGGACGCCGTCGTCGGGAACTTCGGTCTGCGGATAGCGCACGGCAAGCGCCTCGATCAGGGCGCGCGCCTCCGGCGGGGCGTTGGCCGTACGTGACATCGCCTTGGCGATGGCGCCATGGCAGGCCGCAAGCGCCTGCTCCTTTTCCGGCATGGTCAGCCATTCCCACGGCTTGTTCATGAAGGGACCGCTGGAGATGGCGATGCCCCACCAGGCAAGGGCAAATCCGTCATCCGCCCGGGCCGCGTGCCGGAAGCAGCCGATCGCCTCTTCATGGTTGAAACCATAAAGCCAGGACAACCCGGTTGCGAACCAGGCCGCCGCCTCGTCATTTGTCACAACAAAGGCCGGGCAATGCGTCCCGAGATCGAAGGGATAGTCGGAATGGCTCGTATTCATGCGCCAAAACTAAATCAGTTTTGGCCCTGTGAACACGTGGTTTTTGAGTGGAGGTCAGGCGCCGCCGGCGCGCATGCCTGACAGCTTTCGAACGAACCGCCGGTGAAACCCGATATAGCCGCTCTCCAGGTGCCGGATATCATCCTTCATCACGCGATGCAGGCGCGGCAGCGCGTGAAACGGCACCGCCGGAAAGCTGTGATGCTCGGTGTGATAGGGCATGTTCCAGGCGATGAACCGCACCGGCGCGGTGGTCAGCAGCGTGCGGGTGTTGGCCAGCATGTTGCCGTCACCCTCGTCGCAGCCGGCATGCTCGGCAAGCAGATAGGCGCGAAGGAACGGCGCGCCGATGACCAGCGGCGCCACCAGATAGGGCATCAGCCATCCGGCATAGGCGAGTGCCGGCACCGCCAGCAGATAGAACAGCATCATCAGGCGCGCCTCGTGCCTGACGGCGTTCTGCATGTGCTCCGGCACATAGTGATCGCTGCGCCGCCCGGTCGCGTTGCCAAGGATCACTCGCGTGTTGCCGACCCAGAAGGGAACGCCGCTGAGATAGGCGAGGTAGCCGCCGACACCCGACGGTTTAGGCGTGCCGAGTTCGGGGTCGCGGTCCGGGTCCTGGGTGAATTTGTGATGATCCTGATGGAAATAGAAAAACCATTTCGGCCCGATCAGAAGCGTCAATCCGGCCAGCATGCCGACAGCACGGTTCAGCCGGCGGCTGCGAAAGGCGGTGCTGTGGCTGCATTCATGCATCGCCGTGAACAGGAACACCATGCCAACCCCCTGGCCAAGCATGGCTGCCCAGCGCACAGCGCCCTCGCCGACGACATTGCCCCAAAGGCACAGCCCGATCAGCGACAGATGCCCGGCAAGCTGACCCAGCCCGCGCCGGTCTGACCGTTCCGTCAGCGCGCGCTTCTCGCCGGCCGACAGGCGGCGCAGCATATCCCGATGGGTCACGGTTGCAGGCGACACACCAAGGCTCCTACCGGCTGGTGATGGTGACAAGGCCGGCAGCCGGATCAACCGAGACCTCGTCACCGGTGCGGATCAGCGCCGTCACGTCGCCATCGGCAAAGCGGTCGCACATGGCCATGCCGGCCAGCGCCGCGCCCTGCGCCATGATGGTGTTCGCGGAATTCAGCAGGATGGCGCGCGGAGCCATGCCGCGCGAGGCCATCTCATGCAGCATCCAGGCCGTCGCCACCCCGCCCTTGGCGGTGTTCAGGACAAGGATGACACCGCAATAGCTCTGGCCGTACAGCTTGTGCTGCGGGCGCGAGAACACGCCCCTGATCCTGTCGAGATCGTAGCGCGCCGAGAAATTGTCATCGGCGACAAGCGCCGTCCCCTCAACCGCCGGGCCTATGCCGGCATGGCATGCAAGCTCGATCGCCATCAGGCCGTCCCCCTCTCGCCGGCTGGCAGGATCACCCCGGCCTCGGCCGAGGCGACGCAATCCGCCATGCTGGCAAGCGCCGGACGGTAGCCGTAGCCGCCGAGAATATTGACGATCTTGGCCGAATTGCTGAGAAGTCGTGTCCAGCCATTGGCCTCGCCGATCTCGCGTGCATATTGCTGGTAGAAGCAGGTGCCGGTCAGCACCGTGCCGCCAAACCCCTCGATCGCCTCGACATATCCCATGCGCGCGGCATCGCCATAGACCTGCGCCGAAGTGCAGACGACGAGGTCCGTGCCGCTTGCCCGGCTGCGTCCTTCGCAGAGGGCGGCCACCTGCCCCATCTCGACAAGGCTGAGCTGCGGCGCGGCGAACACCACCACATCCAGCGGCTCGCCGGCCGCGCTGAACGGCGCGCCGAGATCGGCAAGCTCTTTGGCACCTACACGGGTTGCTTCCAGCGCCTCGCCACCGACATCGGCAAGGCTGCGGCATTCGGGCGTGATGCCGACCATATGGAACAGCGGCGTCGATCCCCAGCTGGCCATCGCCGCGCCGAAATGCTTGATCTCGTCCGAGGTAGGCGCGCCCTCTATTCCCTCGATCACCGGCACCTGCCAGTAGCTGCCCGCCATCCGGCCGATGGTGGCGCCGAGGACACCCCATTCCATCAGGTCGCGCGGCCGCGTCTCGACGACAAAGCGGCGGGTGGCGCGGCGATGTTCGTCCAGATGAAGCCCGTAACGCGGTGTCCGTCCGGTCAGCCCGGCGGCCAGCGCCGACGGCCCGCCCTCGAAGTTTGACCGCGCCCCGCAGACCGAATTTGAATAGATCACCACACCGGTATCGCCGTAGGCGACATGGTCGCCATTCAGCGGCGGCATGATTGTCTGATAATTGATGCAGGTATCCGTCATCATGATGCCCATCGCCGTGCAGGCGGCAATGAAGCGGCGCTCGAGACCGGCCATTGCCTCGGTCTGGCCAAGCGGCAGATAATGCGAAAGATCGACCCCGCGCGGGTCGGTGATCATCGGCACTGTGACACGTGCGCCGTCCTTCGCCAGCCCCTCGACAAAGCCCACGCCCGCCTCGCCGAGCGATTCCGGATCAGCCATCATATGCGCCTGGCTGACCGACACCATGTCGGCGGCATCGAACATCCGGCCGACCTGAAGCTGATGGTCGATGGCCCAGCGGCAGGCAGGCCCCATCTCGCCGGCAAGCATCGCCTGTTCCTCGTCGCTCAGTCTCATTTTCCCTCGACCTGTATCCTCATGACCAACATCCCAACAGTGACATAACAGCCCCGCGAGCAGCAATCCCCCGGCAATCCCCATCGGCACTCCCTGCCACCAGCGCAGGCAGTCATTCCAAGGCTTCCTGCTGGATTGCCGCAGCACGCAGTTTTTGGATAGAGAGTCGGTTGCGGCATGCTAGTGTTCCGACCCAGCGCAGATGCAAAATACCAACCCGGGGACGCTGCATGCACAACAACTATATCGCCGGCGAATGGGTGGCTTCGAAAGAGGCCGTCGAAAACCGCAACCCGTCAGACATTTCCGACCTGATCGGCCAGTATGCGCAGGCCACGACCGCGCAGCTGGAAACAGCCATTGATGCCGCCGCCGCGGCGCAGAAGATCTGGCAGGCGACCGGCCTCGAGGCACGGCAGACGGCGCTGATGAAGATCGGCAACGCGCTGATCGACCGGACCGACGAGCTTGGCGAGCTTCTGAGCCGCGAGGAAGGCAAGCCTCGCGCCGAGGGCCGCGGCGAGGTCTACCGCGCCGGACAGTTCTTTACCTATTACGCCGCCGAGGTGCTACGCCAGATCGGCGACAATGCGGACTCGGTCCGCCCCGGGATCGAGGTCGATGTGCGCCGCGACCCGGTCGGTGTCGTCGCCGTGATCAGCCCATGGAATTTCCCGACCGCGACGGCCGTCTGGAAGATCGCGCCGGCGCTGGCCTTCGGCAATGCCGTGATCTGGAAACCTGCGAATCTGGTACCGGCCTCGGCTGTCGCCCTGACAGAGATCATTGCCGATACGGGCCTTCCTGCCGGGCTGTTCAACCTCGTGATGGGGGCGGGTTCGACCATCGGCGATGCGCTTGTCTCGCATCCGGCGATCAAGGCCATCACCTTTACCGGATCGGTCGAGACCGGCCGCCGCATCGCCGCCGCCGCCATCGGCAACATGCCGCGGATGCAGATGGAAATGGGATCGAAGAACGCCCTTGTCGTCATGGATGACGCTGATATCGACCTTGCCGTCACCTGTGCCGCGAACGGCGCCTTTGGCGGCACCGGCCAGAAATGCACCGCCTCGTCGCGGCTGATTGTGCATGACGCCGTGCATGACGAGTTCGTCGAAAAGCTGGTGGCGGCGACAAGGGCCATGACCGTCGGCCACGCGCTAGAAGCGGGCACGCAGATCGGCCCGGTGGTCAGCGAAAGCCAGCTTTCAGCCAATCTCGACTATATCGACATCGCCCGCGAGGAAGGCGGCGAGGTGCTGTGCGGGGGCGAACGGCTGACGCTTTCGCATGACGGCTACTACATGGCGCCCGCCGTGATCGCTGGCACCGGCAATGACTGGCGCATCAACCGCGAGGAGATGTTCGCGCCGATCGCCTGCGTGATCCGCGCCGGATCCTATGACGAGGCGCTGGCCATCTCCAACGACACCGATTTCGGCCTGACCGCAGGCATCATGACCAGATCGCTGGCGCGGGCGGGCGATTTCCGCCGCCGTGCCGAGACCGGTGTCGTCATGGTCAATTTGCCGACAGCCGGGACCGACTATCATGTGCCGTTCGGCGGACGTGGCGACAGCTCCTACGGCCCGCGCGAGCAGGGCCAGTATGCGGTGGAATTCTTCACCAGCACCAAGACAGCCTATATCTCGACCGGCCCGGCCTCATAGGTGCGAAGATGCATGTGATCGACTGCCTCCAATATTGCAACTGGTCGGAAAAGATCTTCCGGCAGATGCGCGAGGGCGGCGTCGACGCCGTTCACGTCACCATTGCCTATCACGAGACCTTTCGCGAGATGGTGGCGAATGTCGAGCAGTGGAACCGCTGGTTCGAGCGTTATCCCGAACTGATTTTCCAGGGTCGCACCGGCGAGGATGTGCGCCGCGCCCGCCGCGAGGGCCGGACCGCTATTTTCTTCGGGTTCCAGAACCCCTCGCCGATCGAGGACGACATCGGCCTTGTCGAGATCTGCCATACGCTCGGCGCGCGCTTCATGCAGCTGACCTATAACAACCAGTCGCTGCTGGCGACCGGATGCTATGAGCAGGAGGATACCGGCCTCACGCGCATGGGACGGACCGTGGTCGCCGAGATGAACCGTGTGGGGCTGGTCGTCGATATGAGCCACTCCGCCGAACGCTCGACCCTCGAGGCCATCGAATTCTCCACCCGCCCGATCGCCATCACCCATGCCAACCCGGCATTCTGGCATCCGGCGCGCCGCAACAAGTCCGACGATGTGCTTCGTGCGCTTGCCGAATCCGGCGGCATGCTTGGATTCTCGCTCTACCCGCACCATCTGAAAAACAAGACGGAATGCACGCTGGAGAGTTTTTGCGAGATGATCGCGCGCACGGCCGAAATGATGGGACCGGAGCGGATCGGGATCGGCACTGATCTGTGTCAGGACCAGCCAGACAGCATCGTCGAATGGATGCGCGTCGGGCGCTGGACGAAAGACATCGATTACGGCGAGGGAAGCGCGGCCAATGCCGGGTTCCCGCCGATGCCGGAATGGTTCACCGACAACCGGCATTTTGGCAATGTCGCCGACGGTCTCGCAGCACAGGGCTTTGCAGCCGGCGAGATCGAAGGCATCATGGGCGAGAACTGGCTGGCATTCTTTGACGCCAGCTTTGGAGCGGCAAATGGCTGAGCATATGGACAGGACAGAACAGGCTGTGAATGTGGCCGAAGCGCCTCTGCGTGACTCGCGGACGGTGATGCGGCTGGCGCGGCTTGGCGCGTTCCACCAGAGCCGGCTGAGCTTCATGCGCGTGCTGCTTCGCCGCCTCAGGAACGAGGGCTGGCATTTCGACCGCCCAGTCTTTGACATTGACGAGCGCGGCGTCGGTGTTGCCACCTACCGCGTTTCCGGCCCGCAAAACACCTACACCCTTGTCGCCTTTGCGCATGAGCTGGATGACAGCCTGCGCTCCGACCGGGTGATTGCCGAGGCATGGGACACCACCTTCACGCTGTGTGACGGCGAGGTCGATGCCGCGCAGATCGAACGCCTGTCGGCGAATGTTCCGAAACAGGAAGCCGGCCGGGTCTCCGACACCGAGATGGTGCTCTCGCGCGCCAACAAATCCGTGCGGCTGTTCAGGCATGTGGTCGAGTCGCTGGCTGCCGGCGCGCAGCCCGACGCCACCATGATCGACGAGGTCGGCTATCTGGTGCGCACGACGGCCGTCTACGGCTCCGGCAAGTTCGGCGCCGCCGACCGCGCGAACTGGGCCACCCGCCCCGAATTCACCGGTTCCTTCCAGCCAGAAATGCTGGCTGTCTGGCTGATCAGGACCTTCTCGGTCGATCTGGCCGAACATATGGCGCGGGTGGCGGCACCGGCTACCGCCGTCAGGCTGGATCCGGAGATTCGCCGCAAGCTGGGTGTCGGCAATTCGACCGGTCTCGGCATGGCGCCGTTCCTGATCAACCATCCGCAGCTGATCAACAGCTGGATCGCAGCGCGCGAGATGGCGCTTGCCCGCCTGCGCGCCATCGGGACGGCCGATGACAGCACCATCCGGCAGTTCCGCCTGCTGGCGCGCCGCGCCGCGAAAAATGCCGATGAATGGCAGGTGGCCGATGAACGGCAAATGGCGAAGATCGAGCGCCTGCGTGATGATTTCACCTGGATCGTGGCCCGGGCCGATGAACTGGACACGGCTGATGCCATGCCGTGGGACAGCTTCTATCGCGAGGCTGAAGCCACCCTGTCGCTGGAAGGCCAGGAAGCTCTGGTGTCGCTGATGATGGAGCCGTATGGCGAGATCGTCGACCCTCTGGCGGCCTGCATGCATGCCGACGAGGAACTGGCGCACCGCATCGACGGCAGGGCCACCGTGGCCGATACGATCGCCGCCATCGACGCGCAATATGACTGGACCGGCAGCATCGATTTCGAGGCCGCCGACGCACAGGCGCGGGTCTGGTATGTCTCCGAGGAAAAGCTTGAGCCGCGCCTTGGCGAGAGGTTCGAGGAGCCGCTGGAGCCCTATGAGCAACCGCTCAGCCCAGGTCGTGACGCCGCCCGCATGCGCCGTGACCTGGCTGCATTCGACGGCAAGGCAAGCCTTGGTGCGTTTCTGCTGCAGCATCCTGAACACCGTCACATGGCGCGCCGCCTGCAACAGGTCTCGCGCCTTGCCTACGGCGAAATCCGTGATAACACCATCGCCGCCGAAATGCTGCCGATCGACCTGTTGCGCTGCAAATTGTCCTTCTTCGGGGCGACGCGGTTCGACCCGCGTTCCGACCGCTGGCTTCGGATCACCATGTACAAGGGCGCCCCATTCCCGGACGAACTCGGCGCGCTCGATCCCGACGACCTGTTCTATCCCCAGCTGGCGGACGGTGCCGCACCGCAATGAGCTGGTCGCTAGGCGAGACGGCTGCACTCGCGCTGAAGGCCGCGCGCGGTGCCGGAATGAGCTGGGGCCTTGCCGAGGAAACGGCGGCATCGGTGGTCTGGCTCCATAGTCGCGGGCTTCCCGGAATCTCGGCCCTGTGCAGCTATCTTGGACAGGCCGCCGCCCCACAGAGCCCTGAAGGCGGCTGCCCGATCATGACCGGATGCGCGCTGTTCGACGGCATGATGGATGTTCCGGAAACATCCTCGCAGCCCCTCGACCTTGGCCATGTGCAGGCGCCACTGCTTTTGCTGCCATTTGTGGCACGGCTGGAGCCGGGCCATTACTGGCTTCAGGCGCCGGGCCTCCAGGGAACGGTCGATATCGCAAATGGCGACGGCTGGCAGAGCCACTGCCTTCGCGGCAGCGGCAGTTGCACGGTCAGCCTCGGGGACAGGCCGCAGGTCGATCCCGCGCTGGAGATGATCACAAGGGTCAACGGCCGTTTCACCTGCTGCGTCGACCGTCTGGATGCCTATGCCCATCGTACCTATGCGCCGGCGACCGGCCAGTCACGCATGTCTGGCGCCGGCGCCGGCCTGACCGATAACGACTGACAACTCTGGAAAATGAATCGGGGTGTGAAATCTGGCATCCGGATTCCCGGGCCTTGGTCCCGAATCTAAATCTCCGCCCCGGCCTTCCATTCGCGCCATTTCAGGACAATGGTCGCCCCCAGCTTCGCAATCGGCGTCGGCGGCAGCAATTGCGGCGCGTCGTATGATTGCAGATCCTGCACGATCGGCGAGTTCGACCTTGTCGCCAGCTCGACCGCACCGATGCCGGACAGCGTGCCCTTGGCGGTGCCGAGCCCGTTCTGGCAGCAGGCCGAGAAGAAGCCGGGCTCAAGCTCGCCGAAGGCGGGGACCGAGTTGCGCGACAGGCACAGCCTGCCGCCCCAGCTGTGCGTCATCGCGACATCGTCCAGCATCGGGAAACGGCGGCGGAACGCACGTTCATGATCCCGCCTGAAGCGGGCGACACGCCCCTCTGAGACTTCCATCGCCGGGTCGTAGGTCCAGCGGTTACGGATGACGATGCGCGACCCGCCCTCGCCGCGATGGCGCCGCACGGTCGACCCCATCGGATCTGCCGGCGTGATGCCCCAGGCCGGCATGCCGCCAAGACGCCTTTGCTGCGCGGCATTCAGCGGTTCGCTCATCGAGGCATAGGTGAAGACATGCATCAGCCGCTGGCGGAAAAAGCCGAAACTCTGGGCATGGCCATTCACCGCCATGATCACTTTCTTGGCGGCGATACGCGCCCGTGGTGTCGTCACCAGCCAGCTGTCGCCCTGCCTGTCATAGCCGGTTGCCGGGCTGTTCTCGTACAAGCTGACGGGATGCGTCTGCTTCGTCGTCAGGCCAAGCGCCAGCTCGCGGACATAGAGCGCCGGTTGCAGCATCACCGCGCCGGGAAGGAACAGGCCGGAGCTGTAGAACTCGCTTCCTGTCAGCTCCTTCATCTCGTCGGCATCTAGCCGCTTGTACGCCTCGCCAAGAAGATCAAGCTGGTCGGCATAGGCGCTGTTATGCGATTCGCCGCTGGCATTGACCGCCCCGTTCACCCGGCCGATCGGATCAACCGCTTCGGAAGGCATGTCATATTCCGCCGCCGCCGCCTTGGCAAAACCCTGCGCATGCCGGTTCAGGCTGATCTGCAGCCGGTCGCCATCGGCGCTGCCGGCATAGCCGTCGCCAGACAATTCGTGCGGCAGATCAATCATGAAACCGGAATTGCGGCCGGCGGGGCCCTCGCCGATGCGGCCTGCCTCAAGCAGAATAATGCTGTCACCGCCGCGCAATTCGGTCAGCCGCTTGGCCGCCGACAGGCCGGCGAAACCGCCGCCGATGACCAGCCAGTCAGCCGTGATGTCACCCTCGGCCTCCGGATAGGCGGGGGCCGCGCCCAGAACCGCATTCCAGCCGGTGATGCCGGTATCGCGTGGCAATTTGCTGATCTGTCGCATGCAGAGAAATTCCTGTCTTCGGGCACGCTGTACGCCGCTTACGTCTTCTGATTTAGTGGCATGTGCCGCTGAAGGAAGCAAGATTATGAACGAGACAGTCACACCAGACGCAAAGCGACGTGGCGGAAGGCGCGAACGCCGTGATCTGCGCACCAGGCCGGACCATGCGATGCTGCCGACACTGGCCGGACAGCTGCCGCTGACCGAACCGATGGATCAGGAACAGATAGAGCGCATCGACGCGGCCTCGCTCGACATTCTGGAGGAGGTCGGCGTTGTCTTCCGTGACGACATCGCGCTCGAGGACTGGCGCAAGGCCGGCGCCGATGTGCGCGGCGAACGGGTGCATCTGGACCGCGGGCTGGTCAAATCCCTGATCAAGACGATCCCGTCCGAGATCACGCTTCACGCCCGCAACCCCGAAAAGACCGTCGCCCTTGGCGGACGGCAGTCGATTTTCATCCCGATGACCGGCGCGCCCTATCTTCGCGACCTCGAGGATGTGCGCCGCGCGCCGACCCTCGACGACCTGGCGACCTTTCACAAGCTGGCGCACATGCTGCCGGCCATGCATTCATCGGCGCACCATATCGTCGAGCCGATGGACCATCCGATCTCGCACCGGCATCTCCGCATCACCCATTCCTCGATGCTTTATTCCGACAAGACCTTCATGGGGATGACCACCTCGGGCCAGAACGCCGAGGATGTGCTGGATATGTGCGCCATCCTGTTCGGCGAGGAGTATCTCGAAACCCATGCGGTCGTCACCGGCAACTGCAACGGCAACTCGCCGCTGGTCTGGGACGAGACGATGCTGTCGGCGATGCGCGCCTTCAACCGGCGCAACCAGCCGGTGCTGTGCTCGCCCTTTGTTCTCGGCGGGGCCAACACCCCGGCCTCCACCGTGCCGACGGTGGCACAGCTGAATGCCGAGGCGCTGTCAGCGCTTGCCTATACGCAGGTGATCCGCCCGGGATGCCCGGCCATATACGGGCACTACCTGTCGACGGTGTCGATGCAGTCCGGCGCGCCGATGGCCGGCACCCCCGAGATCAGCCTGATGAATTTCATGATCGGGCAGATGGCGCGGCATTACGGCATCCCGTGGCGCACCTCCAACACCCTTGGCGGTGCCAAGACACTGGACGCGCAGTCCGGCTATGAATCGGCGACGACGCTGATGGCGGTGCTGCTGTCCGGCGCGAACTATATCTGGCATTCGGCAGGCTGGAACGAAGCCGGCATGCATTGCTCGATCGCGAAATTCATCGTCGATGCCGAACAGTGCGCCATGGGCTATCGCATGGCCGAAGGCCTGAAATGGGACGATTTCGACGAGGCGCTCGCCGCCGTTCGCGACATCGGGCCGGGCGGCCATTATCTCGGCCATCCGCACACGCAGGAGAAATTCCAGCAGGCCTTCTTCATGCCGAAACTGTTCGACAACAACTCGTTCGAGCAATGGGTCGCGGAAGGGTCGAAGGATGTCACCGAGCGGGCGCTGGCGACCGCGAAATCGATGCTGGACAGCTATGAACAGCCGCCGATGGATGCGGCCACCGACGAGGCGCTTCGCGACTATATCGCACGGCGCGAACGTGAAATCCCGGCCATGGATTCGCTGAATCAGGAATTCTAGGACAGGCTTGAGGCAAAGGCTCAGGGCAGGCTCAGCTTCGCCATCCTGCCGCCATCGATGCGGTAGATCTCGCCGGTGATGAACGCCGCCTCCTCCGACGCAAGGAAAGCGACCAGCGCCGCCACCTCGGCCGGACTGCCGGTGCGGCCTGCCGGATGGATGCCGCCAATCTGCCGGCGGAAGGCTGCCGGATCTTCCATCGATTCGATGAAATCCTCGTTCAGTTCGGTATCGATCCATCCTGGCGCGACGGCGTTGCAGCGGACCCCGTCGCCGCCATGGTCGATGGCAACGGCACGGGTCAGCCCGTGAAGTCCGGCCTTTGACGCGCAATAGGACGCGTGCCCCGGGTTTGAGCCCAGCCCCTCGATCGAGCCGATATTGACGATGCTCCCCCGCGCCGCCCGCAGATGCGGCAACGCCGCCCGTATCATCAGGAAGGGCGCCGTCAGATTGACCGCCATGTCATGCGCCCAGTCGGCCGTGCTCATCTCCTCGACGCCGGCCTGCCGCATCACACCGGCATTGTTGACCAGCACATCCAGCCGTCCACCAGCCTCGATCACGCGCGACACCACCTGCGCCGGGGCATCCGGGTCGGCGAGGTCGGCGCTGATCGATTCATGGTCAAGGTCATCACCGCGCTGCGCTGTGAATACCCGCGCGCCTTCATCGCGCAGACGGTCGGCAACCGCCTTGCCGATGCCGCTTCGGCCACCGGTGACAAGCGCCAGCTTTCCTTCAAATCTCATCTCGTCCCCTCACCTGTCTTCCCTCTGCAGTGTCATGCATCCGCATGACGGCGACAAGCATCTTGGCCGGTGAGGCGCTTTGCGCATGCCAAGGCGGGGCAGTCTGGTCTATTCTGGACGCCATGCGTTGCCGCTGTGTCCGGAGCCTGTGAAGATGAGCCGCAATCCCGAAAAGAGATACTGGTACGAGGTGGTCGCCGAGATGCTGGCGGCCGAGGGCGTGTCCGACTGTTTCGCCCTGCTCGGCGATGCCAACATGCATATGGCGACGCATCTGGATTCGCTGGGCACGCGGATGATCCATGTCCGGCATGAGCATTGCGCGGTGGCGGCGGCCATGGGCTATGCCCGCAAGACCGGCCGCACCGGGGTCGCCACGGTGACCTGCGGGCCCGGGCTGACACAGCTGATGACCGCCCTTCCGGCGGCGGTGCGGGCGCATATCCCGCTTGTCGTCATAGCCGGCGAGGCCCCGCTGACCCGGGCTTGGTACAATCAGGGGATCGCGCAGGCTCCCTTTGTAGAGGCCACCGGCGCGGCCTATCGCCCGCTGCATCACCCGCCACGCTTTGCCACCGGCATACGTGACGCCTTTCTTCAGGCACGAACCGAAATGCGGCCGGTGGTTGTCGGCATTCCCTTCGACCTGGCGGAAAGCGAGGCGGTGGATGCCCCGGCCCTGCCGGCCCCGTCGGCCGAGCTGATGCCGCCCGCATCGCCGCTCCCGCCGCATGAGGGGGAGCTTGCCGCCGCGCGAAGGATGATCGCTGACGCAAGGCGGATCATTGTGATGGGCGGGCTTGGCGCGGTTGCCGCCGGCGCCGGACCAGCATGCGCGGCGCTTGCCGACAGGCTGGACGGGCTGCTGGCGACGACCCTGCCGGCACGCGGGATCTTCCATGACCATCCCTTCAACCTTGGTGTCGCCGGCGGCTTTTCATCGGAGATCGCGCGGGAATGCTTTGCCGAGGCCGATCTCGTGATCGCCGTCGGCGGGTCGCTTGCCAGCCATAATTCGGATGCCGGCAAGCTGTGGCCCAACGCCAGGCTGCTGCAGATTGACATCTCGCCGGCCACCATGGTGCAGGGACGGCGCGCCGCCGATGCCACGATGCGGTCCGATGCGAGGCTTGGCATCGAGGCGCTGCTTGACGGGCTGGACCAGCGGGAAAGCGACTGGCGCAGCGAGGCGCTTGCCGGTGATATAAGCAGCCGCCCGTTCGACAGCACGGGCTTCACCATTGATGACGGCACACATGACCCGCGCAAGGTGGTTGCCGCGCTGGAGGCCACCCTGCCGCAGAACTGCCAGCTGGTGAATTCCTCAGGTCACTGTTCCTGCTTCTTTGCGCATATGCCGTCGCGGCCGCAGTCGCATTTCCTGACCATTCGCGAATTCGGCGCCATCGGTAACGGCATCAGCTTTGCCATGGGGGTGGCCGCAGCACGGCCAGAGGAGCCAGTGGTGCTGTTCGACGGCGACGGCAGCCTGCTGATGCATGTTCAGGAACTTGAGACGATCCGCCGCCACGGGTTGCGGGTGATCATCTTCGCCATAAATGACGGGGCCTATGGCTCGGAAATCCACAAGCTGCGCGCCGACGGCCTTCCGGATGACGGCGCGGTGTTCGGGCGGCCCGATTTCGCGTCCATTGCCAACGGGTTCGGCGTCGCCGGGCACCGGCTGGACGACCTTGCCGCGCTTCCGGCACTGGTTGATCAGGTGATCGCGTCCGGCGGCCCGGCGGTGATCGATGTGCCGGTGTCGGACAAGGTGGTCTCGCCTGTCATCCAGCGGTCACATGGCTGAACGGCGTGCCTCTCCGGCATCGGCCAGCAGCGCTGCAAACCGGTACAGCCCGTGCACGAATTTCGAATAGGGCAGCACAAGGAAGAATCCGTAGACCAGGCCCAGATGGATCGCCAGCGTCAGCCCCATGAACGAGGTCTCGCGCAGTGCCAGAAGCACGAGGCCCGTGGCGCTCACCCAGAACAGCACCCAGATGAAGGCGTAATCCATGCCCAGCTTTGCCAGCGGGCGCACGGCCGGCTCCATCCGCCGCTTCTCGCGCCACAGCCCGGCCGTGCCGACACACAGCATGATCCCGCCGACGGTGCCAAGCACCACCGGCAGTTCCAGATAGCCATAGGGCGCTTCGCGGCCGAGAAGGTAGTGGTAGATCGTGCCGGTGCTGGTCGAGGCAAAACACAGCATGAAACCATAGAAGGTCGCGTGATGGTAATGCCGCCGGGCGAGGCTGTTCCTGTCGTCGGGTCCGGGGCACCCGGCACCGTCGCCTGAATTGTCGCCGCCAAGATTGCGCATGGTCGCCGTCGCCGACATGGCATCGGCAAAGGCCGGCCAGCCGCCCCAGCGCGCGCCCGTGCCGCGCCAGTAGCGCCGCCATCCGACGATGAAGGCCACGATGGTGAAGGCGGTGATCGCCATCGGGATGCCGGCCATCACCGTATGCGGCATCAGCACATAGAAGGCGCCCTCGCCGATATGCACGCCCCAGAACAGCTGCGGCGAGATCATCGCCAGCATCAGCCCCACAGCCAGCGCCAGCGCGGCGGTGATGATCATCACCAGCGCCAGCCCGTTGCGCTCAAACAGCCCCGAGAGCGGGCCCGGCCAGGCGAATTCGGCCCATGTCTCGGCGCGCCGCTCTGCAAGCGTCAGCGGCACATTGACGGCGAATTCATGCGGCGGCGCATATTGGCAGGCATGATAGCAGGCCCCGCAATGATGGCAGAGATTGGCAAGCTGCGCCGTATCGCCGACATCGAACAGGCGGCGGCGTTCCATCGCCGGAAAGACGGCGCAGAACCCCTCGCAATAGCGGCAGGCATTGCAGATCTGCATGATCCGGGCGGTTTCCTCATGCGCCGGCGTGCTGGCGAGCTTGATCAGGCTGACATCATCCATGTGACCTTGTCCTTGCGTTACCGGTTGAGGCTGCGTGCGGCATCGGCTCCGGCGATGCGACCGAAGACGGCGCCGATGGTCATGCCGATCCCCGCCAGATAGCCCTGGCCGAGAACATTGCCCGCCATGATCTCGCCGGCGGCATACAGGTTGGCTGACGGCTTGCCGTCCGCCATCAGGATCTGCGCCGATTCATTCACCTCCACACCCATATAGGTAAAGGTAATGCCGGGCCGCAGCGGAAAACCGTAATAGGGCGGCACGGCGATGGGCGCGGCCCAGTTCGTCTTCTCCGGGCTCAACCCGCTTGTCGCCTTGCCGTCGAGAACCGACTGGTCGATCGGCCCCTCGGGACAGGCGGCGTTGAACCGGTCGACGGCGGCGCGCGCCTCCGCGGGATCAAGGCCAAGCTGGTCGGCAAGCCCCTCGATGCTGTCGTCGCGGATCGGCGTGAAGACCGAGGGCATGAAGCGCGAAACGCCGACGGAATCCAGAATGGCATAGCCGATCTGGTCGGGCTGTCCGGCAACGAGCCGTCCCCAGATGGCATAGCGCTTCGGCCAGAAATCCTCGCCCTCGTCATAAAACCGCTCGGCGTCACGGTTCAGGACGATGCCGAACGGCACCCCGTCGATGCGGCTGGCGATGCCGCCGTCATATTTCGGGGCGCGGGCGTCGATCGCCACCGCATGGCACTGGTCGAGCGCGCCGACGGGCTTCACGCCCTGGTCGAGCAGGCTTTTCAGCACCGTGCCGGTGTTCCACGGCGTGCCGCGCACCAGAAAATTCTTCGCCGCCTCGCCCCAGCCTTCGGCAAGCCAGTCGAGATTGGCCTCGAAGCCTCCGGCGGTGGTGATCACCTTTTTCGCCGGAACGGTCTCGCCGCCGGCAAGCCTGACACCTTCGCAGAACCCGTCATCGATCAGGATATCCGCAACCTCGGTGTCATAGTGAAGCGCCACGCCCAGCCCTTCGGCATGACGGCACAGGCTGTTCAGCAGCGCCCGTCCGCCACCCAGGAAAAAGGCGTTGGTACGGCCGAGATTGAGTGTGCCCGACAGCGCCGGCTGGAACCTGACACCACGCTCGCCGAGCCAGGAGGTGAGCTCGGCCGACTTCTCCAGCGTCAGCCCGGCGAGCTCCTTGTTGGTGACACCGCGCGTCACCCTCATCAGATCCTCGAAATACTCTTCGAAGCTGTAGGCGTCGGTCAGCACGTCGGTCGGCTCTTCATGCATAGCTCGCAGATTGCGCGTGTGGCGGGTGTTGCCGCCGCGCATGTCGCGCGGTGCGGCTTCGAGAACCAGCACCGAGCATCCGGCCTCGGCCGCGGTGATGGCGGCGCACAGGCCGGCGTTGCCGGCCCCGATGACCAGCACGTCCCAGCGTTCCGGATAGCCGTTGTCGTTACTTGTATACATCTGTATACAGGTACGTGATGAGTGATCCGCAAGTCAAGAAGCCAGACGCCGTCACATGGGCGAAATGGCCTGAATTACAGGATGGTGACGATGTCGCGAAAGCAGCCACGCCGGTCAGGTTGCGGCGGCTGATCCTTGATGCCATTCAGGCCGGAGAGCTGCGACCCGGCGCGCGGCTCAAGGAAACCGAGCTTGTCGCCGCACTGTCGGTCAGCCGTACTCCGCTTCGCGAGGCGCTGGCGGCGCTGCGGGCCGAGGGCATTCTGGAGCGCGATGATGACGGGCTGCGGGTGCGGCGGCTCGACTGGCACGATGTGCGCGGGCTCTACGAGCTTCGCGGCACGCTTGAGGGTCTTGCCGCGAGCCTGGCGGCGCGCAACGCCGGTGACGCCGAACGCACGGTCATTGACGGGATATGTGCTGCCGAGGCAGAGCTGATCGAGGCCGGGGCCCCGCCATATTTGCTGGCACGCCAGAACAGGCAGTTCCACAACGCCATTCTTCAGGCCGCCGGCAACAGGTTCCTTGCCGAAAGCCTCGAACGGCTGTCCCGGCTGATGGTGCTGCTCGGTGCCACCGCCTATACGCTGGCCGGGCGCGCCGAAGCGATCCGCGATGAACACGCCGCCATCAATAACGCCATCCGGTCGGGTGACGCGACTGCCGCCGCCACGGCCATGTCACGGCATCTGGACAGCGCGCTGACGGCGCGGCTGAGACTTCTGAGCCTGACCGACGGACAGGAGCATGACTGAGATGGGTTCTGCCCGCACCCTCCTTCCGGCATGGCTGGTGAGCGACCTGATCCGTCTCGCCGTGACCTTCACCATGGCGCTTTCGGTTGGCTGGAGTTTCATGCAGATCGGCATTCCAGCCCCCTATCTGATGGGAAGCCTGTTCGGGGTCTGGTTTGGTGGCGCGCTGGTCAGGCCGCTGCAGCCGCATCTCGGCGTGGCACGGTGGTTTCACAAGCCCGTGGTGCTGGGGCTGGGCGTACTGATCGGCGCGACCTTCAACCAGTCGGTGCTGGACCATGCCGACAAATGGATGGTCACGCTTGCCACCATGGTCGGCACCACGATCGTCGTGACAGCCATCGGCTATACGTTCCTGCGGCGGCGTCGCGGATACGAGCCGCGTCTGGCCATCCTGTGCAGCGTTCCGGGCGGCCAGGCCGAAGCCATCGTCATGGCGCGCGAGATGGTCGACAAGGATTATGTCGTGGCGCTGTTCCACCTCGTCCGGGTTGTGGTCGTCTTTGTGTCGACCCCGCTCCTCCTCGGCATCATCGAGGGGCGCGCGGCAGTGGAAAATTCCAACGTCGCGCTGCGCGACATGCCCAGCATATTCGGCCTTCCGCCATCCGACATCATGGTGTTTGTCGGGCTTGGCGTCGCCGGATTCATCATCGCCCGCCTGTGCCGGGTGCCGATGCCGCATCTTCTAGGTCCGGTCGGACTGTCGACGCTGTTCCACCTGACCGGCTGGGCCGAGCTGCCGCGGGTCAATGAATTCGTCATTCTGGCGCAGCTTGCCATTGGCGGCGAGGTCGGCGCGCGCCTGGCACGGGTGCCATTCCGCGATCTCATCGAATATCTGAAGGATGCCGTCGTCACGACCGCGCTGATCGTCAGCGCCTATTTCATATCGACGGCGGCCATCTCCTTTGCCACCGGCACGAGCTTCCTGACGGTCTGGCTCGCCTTTGTGCCGGGCGGGCTCTACGAGGTGACGCTGCTGGCGCTGATATTCGGGTTCGACGTCGCCTTTGTCGCCTTCCATCACACCATCAGGGTGATGATGATCTTTGTCGCGCTGCCGCTGCTGGCCTTCCGCCTCGGGCCGCGCGAGGTCAGCTCGCCGCCGCCTCGGGATTGATCATGTTGATCGGTGCGCCGTCGCGCCAGGAAACCACCTGATCGAAGATATCGGCGAACTGGATCTCGAACTCGTCCTCGGTCACGAACCCGATATGCGGCGTTCCAATCAGATTCGGATGGGTCGCAAGCGGGTCGTTCGCCCAGCTGATCGGCTCCTCGTCGAACACATCTATGGCCGCCATGCCGGGTCGCCCGGCGTTCAGCGCGTCGAGCAGCGCGCCCTCTTCGATCAGACCGGCGCGCGAGGTGTTCACCAGAACCGACCCCGGCTTCATCATCGCCAGATCGGCCGCCGTGACCATGCCGCGGGTCGCGGGCTTCAGCCGCACATGCAGGCTGACGACATCGCTTGTCGCAAAGAATTCCTCACGGCTGGCGGCCACGATTCTGCCATCCGCCGCCGCGCGGGCACGGCCTTTCTCGCTTCCCCAGATCACCGCCTTCATGCCGAACGCATCGGCGTAATCCGCGACCTGCCCTCCGATCCGGCCATAGCCGAGGATGCCGATCTGACGGCCATGCGCCGATTTGCCGACGCCTGTCTGCCAGCCGCCGGCGCGAAGGCTCTCCATCTGCCGAGGAATGTCGCGCAGCGCCGCCAGCATCAGCGCCCAGGTCATTTCCGCCGCCGCGTGCGACACCCCGCCTGACATATTCGAACAGACCAGCACACCATGTTCGGTGCAGGCCTCCAAATCGATATGCGGATAGACGCTGCGCTGCGAGATCAGCTTCAGGTCGGGAAGCTGTTCGACGAGCTCGCGGGTGACGGCTGTGCGCTCGCGGAACAGAACAACCGCGTCGAACCCCCGAAGGCGCGCCGCCAGCCTGTCCACATCCGGCTCGTGGTCGGTGAATATGGTGACGTCGATCCCGTCGAGCCTGGCAAAGCAGGGAAGACCGCGAAGCGTGTCGAACCAGTCATCAAGGATGGCGAGTTTCATCACTTCTCTCCGTTCCAGACCGAGGCGGGCACGAACAGCTTCCCTTCGGCAAGTTTGCGCGCCGTGCGCAAGAGGCCGGCCGAATGGTGCCGGAACCCGTCCGCGCCGAGCTCGTAATCGACCAGCACGTCCATTGCCCCCATCGGATGGCGCAGCGTGACGGTGCAGGGAATATCGGCCGGACGCGCCATCATGCCGTCTGCCACGGTGCCCGGGGTAAGCGCGCAGGACGCCATGCACTGGCTTCCCGTCACCGCCATGGTCGGGTGTGTCTTCCATGGCATGAAATAGCGCGCCTCGATCTGTCCGGGGTTGTCCGCCGGATTCGCCACCGGCGCCAGCAGGCCGAATTTCGGCATGACCGACTGGCTGCAGTCGCCAAGACCCATGGCGTGGCCAGCTTCCAGCCGCACCGCCTCCATGGCGGCGAAGAAATCGCGGTTGTCGTCGAGTTCCTCGCGGGACTCGGTCCCGCTGAGGCCGAAATCGGCGGCACGTGCGATCACCATCGGCATCGCCACATCCATGCAGGTCACATCCATCCCGCCGATCCTGTCCATCGGGTTCCCCGTCGGCAGGAATGCCCCGGTGGTGGAACCGGCGACATCCATGAAGTTGAGTTCGACCGGCGCGGCGGTGCCCGGCACGCCGTCGATGGACGTGTCGCCGTCATATGTCACGGTGCCGCCTGGCGTCTGCACCCGGGCAAGGATTCGCGCGCCCGTATTCACGGCCCTGATCCTGACTTCGGTCACATCACCCTTGGCGGCGATCAACCCCATTTCCAGCGCCGCCGGGCCGACCCCGCTCATGATGTTGCCACAGGTCGGCTTGTAGTCGACAAGCCCGTCCTCGACGCTGACCTGGGCGAAGAAGTAGTCGATGTCGGCCCAGTCATCCCCAGACCTCGACAGCATCGCGACCTTGGTCGTCACCGCGCTGCCGCCGCCGATGCCGTCGATATTCAGCGGATGCCCGGACCCGACCGCGGCAACCAGCACATCGGCGAGGCGGTCGAGGTCGGCCGGAAGGTCGGCACGGTTCATATAGGGCCCGCGCGAGGAACCGCCACGAAGAAACAGAAAAGGTATGCCCGTCTGAGGCATGGATGTCTGGGTCATATGTTCCGCCGTCATCTTGCTACAAGCCCGACTATAGGTGGCGGGTGCGGGCCCGCCAATCGGCAAGTTCGCCGCTCCCGGAATTCCTCCCGGAATTCCTCACGGGATTCCGGCTACAGCCTGAACAGCCGGCGCGCAAGGAAACTTCCCACGGCGATGGTCAGCACGATCCGGATCAGGTGATGCAGGGCCACAACCACGGGATTGAAATTCAGCGAGAGGGCGATCAGGCTCATCTCGGCAAGGCCGCCGGCCGCGAAACTGACGAACATCACGTCGAACCCGGCTGGGACATAATCCGTCAGCACCCATGCGATCGCCGATCCGACAGCCAGCATGTAGAGGCCGACGATCAGCCCGAAGCCCAACCCCTTGACCAGAAGACGCCGCGACATGCCGCTGAACTGGGCGCCAAGCGCGGTGCCGATCATAAACTGCGCCACATGCCCCATCCAGTGCGGGACATCGATGGTCACTGTGCCGGAAACCGTCAGCACAAAGGCCACGGTCAGCGGGCCGACCATATGCGCCACCGGAAGCCGCGCCAGATGTCCGATCCCCAGCCCGACCGCGGCAATGGCAAGGATCAACCCGACATCGGACAGCTGATAGCTGGAGGTCGCAAGGCTTTCGCCGGCAAGCGATCCCACCACCTCGCCCTCGACAAAAAGGAACAGCAGCGGCACCGAGGTCACCACCAGGATGATGCGGGTGAAATGCTGTGCGGTCACAATGCGCAGGTCGGCGCCGGCTTTTTCCGCAAGCACGACCGAATCGATGATGCCCCCCGGAAGCGAGGCGAAATAGGCATCGCGGCTGTCATATTTGCCGCCCCATCGCATGATGGCATAGCCGCCGGCATGGGCGATCAGGATAAAGGGCAGGAGCATCAGCCCCGAAATCCAGAATTGCGGCAGCAGGGCCAGAATGTCTGGCGAGAAGCGCGAACCGATCATCGCCCCGATCATCGACATGAAGACAAGCCGGACCCAGCGTGTCACCTGCGGCAGCGTGCGTCCGCCGCGTTCGTACCACAGCACGAAGCAGGCGGCGCCGAAGATGCCGCCAAGCATGTAGGGCATGGGGGCACCGATGAAAAAGGCGCCGGTGCCCCCGATAAATCCGGACAGGAAGATCAGCAGCAAACGCGGATCCATGGTTTCTGCCGTATCCGTTACGCCTTTGCCTTGCGCGCGCGGTAGGTCGACCAAGACCGCATGCCGACAACCGCCGCGCCGATGATCAGGAAGATCGGGGCATAGGAGAACTTGCCCTGATATTCAAAGCTCATGAACACCAGCACACCGCTGTCGGAGATGATCATCGACTGGCGGAAGGCCTCTTCCATGCTCGACGTCAGGACGAAGGCAATGATGAAGGCCGCCGCAGAGAAGTTTGTTCGCCGCATCGCGTAGCCGATGATGCCGAACAGCAAGGCAAAACCCACATCCCAGATCGAGGCACGCGAGGAATAGCTGGCCGCCACCGCGGTCATGAAGATGAACGGGTAGAGATACTGCGTCGGCAGGATGGCGATCATCCGTCCGATGAAAGGCGCCGCGAAATAGCCGATCAGCGCATAGCAGGCGATGCCGATGAGGCCGGCCGCGAAAATGCCGAAGATGAATTCACGCGGGCTGATCAGCTGGCCACCCATGAACAGCGGCGGATCCTCGGCGAAGATCGACGGTCCGGGCTGCAGGCCGTTCACCAGGAACATGCCGATCAGGACCGCCGCGATGGTCGAGCCCGGGATGCCGAGCGTCAGCAGCGGAATCATCGACGGACCGGAGACGGCGTTGTTCGCCGATTCCGGCGCGGCGATTCCCTCGACCACGCCCGTGCCCCACTTGTCCTTGTTCTTGGCCTTGCGCTTTTCCTCGCCGTAAGCGACGAAACAGGCAACCGAAGAGCCGAGGCCCGGCATCATGCCGATCAGCGATCCGTAGATCGAGGAGCGGAACATCAGCGGAATACAGCGCTTGAATTCGGCCCAGGTGAAGTAATGCGCCGTCGGGTCGTCGATCTTGTCGCCCGCGAAATCGATCATTTTCACCTTGGCGGCCTTTTCCGCCTGAATGATGACTTCCGAAATCACAAAGACGCCGATCAGCAGCGGCACCAGCGCCATGCCGGATTCCAGCTCGTCGATGCCCATGGTCATCTTGAACTGGCCGGTGATGGTATCCTCGCCGATCAGCGCGATGACGGCGCCGAACAGGGTCGAGATGATGCCTTTGATAATACTGTCACTGACCACCGATCCGATCACGACAAAGGCCATCAGATAGATGGCGAAATTCTCGGGCGGGCCGAACTGGCGTGTGAAGGCGGCAATCCAGACGGCACCGAAAATCAAGATGATCTCGCCGAAATAGTCGCCGTAAGCCGAGGCGACGGTGGCGGTCTTCAGCGCCTTGCCGGCGCGTCCCGAGCGCGTCATCGGATAGCCGTCCTGCATCGTCGCAGCGGATGCCGCGGTGCCCGGCGTGTTGAACAGAATTGCGGCGATAGACCCGCCATAGCGTCCCGACTTGCCGATCACATAAAGGAAGGCAAGGCCGGCAAGGCCGCCAATCTCGTCATTATAGGCGATCAGGATCGGCAGCATCATGGCGATGGCCGCCGCGGCCGTCAGGCCAGGCAGCGCGCCAAACACGATGCCGACGAATGCGGCGAGGACAACGAACCAGATGGCATAGTCATCGCTGAAAAGGGTGACGAAGCCGCCAAGAATATCTTCAAACATGATGGCCCTATGCCCCCGAGATCCAGTTGGTAAGCGGGCGCAGGTCGATCAGCGCGCCCGCCGGGTCGTTCAGCAGCATGATTCCCATGAACAGCCACTGGAAAATGACAGCCAGGACGAGGCCGCCACCGACCATCCAGCCCCATCGCCGCACGCCGAAGGTGTAGAGCATGGCGATGTAGCTTGCGATGACGGCGGCAAAATAGCCGAGTGCCCAGAACAGCAGAACAAACAGCACGCCGCAGCCGACGACCATTACGATGCGCTTCACATCGCTCTCGAGGAACCCGTATCCTTCCTTCAGATTGCCGGCCCGGCCGGTGAAGGCACGGATGGCAAGCCAGAGGCCGCCGAGCACCAGCGCCACGGCAAGATACAGCGGCATGGTGCGCGGCCCAACCGCCTCGCGCGATGTTTCGATGGTGAAGGCTTGAAAAATGAAAAAGGCGCCAATCAGGAGCACTATGGCGCTGACACCATATTCCACCTTGATCTTGTATTCCTGGGTTGCCATCAGCCGCTCCGAGAAAAATAAAAAATTATGAGTGCAAAAAAGGGGCAAGCCGCATCGACTTGCCCCTTATTCAGATCACAAACTTAATTGCTTGCGATAATCTGAGCGACAACAGGGCCCATAACCTTGTACATGCTGTCCTGTGCCTTAGTAGCAGCAGCTGAGTCTGTGTAGAAAGCTGCTAGGCTGTTCTTGCCCATATACTTCTGGAAACCCTTGATTCCAGCAATGTGCTCGATTGCGGCACCAACATCGGCCTTAACCTCTTCAGAGATACCCTTTGGGCCAAACAGGCACATCAGGCCAGTGAAGTCGATGCCGTCGAGACCCTGCTCACCAAAGGTTGCAAGATCTTTTGCAGTCGGGTCACGGTCTGCACCAGCTGAAGCAAGCGGACGAATGTCGTCTTCAAAACCAACAACAGTGTTCACACCGCCAAAAACAGCTTCAACGGATTGGGACACCAGTGCTGCACGTGCCTTGGAACCGCCCTTGAACGGAACCTTTTTGTGCGGAATTCCATAGGCATCAAAGAAAACATGGCCAATGGTTGCGTGCATGGTTGCCGCGCCCGAGGTGCCCCAGGTAACGGTCTTGCCAGATGCCTTAGCGTTGTCGATGAACTCCTGCATGGTCGTTGCCGGGTTTGAGGTGTGGACCTGCAGCGAGGTCACCAGCTGCGAGGCGCAGCCGAGGTTCACGAACGCATCCGGAACATGGTACGGACGGTCGTCGCCCTTGGCGAGTTCGCCGGCGATGAAGGTACCGATGTTGATCATGTAAAGCGTGTAGCCGTCAGCATCTTCGTTCAGGACCGCCTTGGCAGCCTTCTGACCGGATGCGCCGGGCAGGTTGACGATGTAGGCCGGCGCACCGTTCATGGTCGGGGCTTCATGCATGTAGGATGCAAAGCCGCGTGCCGTGGTGTCGGTACCGCCACCGGCGGAGAAACCGACCATGATCTTGATCGGCTTTTCAGGATAGTCAGCGAATGCTGCGCCGCTGGCGAGCATTGCAGTCGCTGCGATGCTACCAGCAATCATCTTAGTGAATTTCATTGTTTCCTCCCATAAAAATGGCCGACAGCAAACCGCATTATGGGAGCTATGTCAAACGCGGTGTTGCCCGATTTTGCTGGAGTTTTGTCGCACCAATTACTTTACCACTCGGCGCTTGCATGAACGGGTCCGTTCATTTTTAACTTTCAGAAGTAGAACCGAGCGAGGACACCATGTCAGCGACACATCCCTTCACCGGTCTTGTGGTAATCGATTTCACCCATGTCTTGGCCGGTCCCGCCTGTTCCCATTACTTGGGTCTTCTTGGCGCGAAGGTGATCAAGGTTGAAACACCGCACAAGGGTGACGCCATCCGGCATCGAGGCGGCACTGATTCTGAGGGCGCCGCATCAGGCATGAGCACATCCTACCTCACCCAGGGCGGCGGCAAGTCATCCATCACACTGGATCTTGAAACGGAGGCTGGAGCCGCCACATTCCACCGGCTGCTGGCAAAGGCCGATATCCTTGTGGAGAACCACATCCCGCAGACAATGAAACGTCTCGGCCTTGACGAGACCAGCCTCGCCGTGCGCCATCCGCATCTGGTCCATTGCGCGATGACAGGCTATGGCCGTGGCGGGCCACAGGAAAACACGCCTGCCTATGACGTGAATATTCAGGCCGCATGCGGGTTGATGGAAGCGACTGGAACCACCGAAAGTGGACCAATCCGTGCCGGGGCACCGGTGCTGGACTATGCCACCGCGCTGGCCGCCAGCTTTGCCATATCGGCAGCGCTCTTCGAACGTGCTGCGAGCGGGCGTGGCAGCTTCATCGATGTGTCGATGCTCGAGACCGGGCTCTGCCTGATGTCCTCGACCGTCACAGACTATCTGAAGACCGGAAACGAGCCTCAGCGGCGCGGCAATCTTGCCAACAGCCGCTCGCCGGGCGCGGGCAGTTTCGCCTGCAGCGAGGGGGTCATCTCGCTCGGGGTGAACGAGGAATCCCAATTCCACAATCTTGCAGGCGCGCTGGACCGCGAGGACTGGCTGACCGATCCGCGCTTTGCAGAACGAGCGGCGCGCAAGGCGCATGCCGGCGAACTGGTGGCCGAGATCGAGGCCGAGCTTGCGCGAAGGCCGGCGACGGAATGGGAGGCTGTCTTGCAACAGGCCGGGGTTCCAGCGGCGCGGATTCGCACGCTTCGCGAATGCTTGGCTTCGGATCAGGTGCGCCAGCGGCGGTTCATCCACACCGATCCGGCCAGCGGCGTCGCCACGCCGACCCTGCCCTTCCGTATCGCCGGAGCAGCATCGCATGCGCCCGGCAAACCGGCACCGCGGCTCGGCGAGGATACAGCCGAAATCATGGCCTGGCTGGAGGGTGGGTCATGACCGGCACACCGCCACTCTGCGCCGCGCCGGACCCTGATCCGCGCGCCCCGGCATTCGATGTTCCGGCCGGCGCCTGCGACTGCCATTTCCATATCTTTGATGGCCCGTCGCCACAGGTTGCCGAGCGCAGCTATACGGCCCCACCGGCGCCCCTGCCGGCATTTCGCCACCTGCAACGGACATTGGGACTGACCCGCTCGGTCATCGTCCAGCCGAGCGTCTATGGCACCGACAACCGGACGACGCTGCAGACCTGCGTTGCCGACCCGGCGATGAAAGCCGTCGTCGTGATTGACGAGGACACGCCGCCGGATGTGCTGGCGTCCTGCCGCGAACAGGGCGCCGTCGGCTGCCGCGTCAACATGCTGTTCGGCAGCAATGCGCAGATCGACAGCCTCGCAGGACTGGCCAGACGGATCGCCGATCATGGCTGGCACCTGCAGATCCTTGGCGATGTCTCGGCCCTTCACGACAGCATGGACGCGTTCGCCGGCTTCCCTGTGCCGGTGGTGTTTGACCATTTCGGACATCTCGCGGCGGCGAAGGGGGTGAATGATCCCGGGTTCACCGCGCTTCTGCGCCTGCTTGGTGACGGTCATGCCTGGGTCAAGCTGTCTGGCGCCTACCGTCTTGGTCCGGCTGGACCGAAAACCGACGCCGCCGTCGCCGATCTGGCGGCGGCCCTGATCGCGGCAAACCCGGACCAGCTTGTCTGGGGAAGCGACTGGCCGCACCCGGCGATCCCGCAGCAGGAGATGCCGAATGACGGGGCGGTTCTGGACGCGCTGGCCGGATGGGTTCCCGATACGGCTCTCCGGAACCGTATTCTTGTTCGCAATCCGGCACGGCTTTACGGGTTTGACGATGACGCGTGACAACTTGCCGGAAGACGAGGCCGTGACCGCCGCCCTTGCGGTGATGGATGCCCATATCGCCGCGCTGAACAGCCGCGAGCAATCCGCCATCGCCGCCACCCTGCATTTCCCGCATATCCGCCTGAGCGGCTCCGCGCTGAAAATCTGGGAGACCGAGGACAGCTATTTCGCCGATTTTCTGGCCCGCGCCGGCGGCGACTGGCATCACTCCGCCTTTGCCAATATCCGGCTCCTCCACGCCTCCGCAAGCAAGGTCCACCTTGACGCGGAAATCCGCCGCTTCACCGCTGGGGACAGGCTAATCACAAGTTTCAGGTCCCTGTGGATCATCACCGATGAAGGCGGCCGCTGGGCCGCGAAAATGCGTTCATCATTCGCGCCGGAATAGGGCTGCCCTCTGGACGCCTGGCAGCGCAATGCCCTAGGGTTGCCGGACCCCATTATCTGACAGGCCCGACGAGGGCACAGGAGATACGCATGAGCATCGAGCGCTTTCACACCAACGACCGGATGAGCCAGATGGTGATCCATGGCGACACCGTCTATCTCGCAGGCCAGGTGGCCCTCGGCGCGGCAGGCGAAAGCATCGCTGACCAGACCCGCGCCATTCTCGGCCAGATCGACTCGCTACTCGCCGAAGCCGGCACCGACAAGTCGAAGGCGCTGAGCGCCACCATCTGGCTGTGCAGCATGGATGATTTCGCCGAGATGAACGCTGTCTGGGACGCATGGGCCACCGGCGGCAACGCGCCCTGCAGAGCCTGTGTCGAGTCTCCGCGCCTCGCCTCGCCAGACTTCACCGTCGAGATCGGCCTGATCGCGGCGCGCTAGGACCGGGCGATGGCCGCCAGGCAAATACTTGTTCTCGGCGCTGGCGTCGTCGGCGTGACTACCGCCTACAAGCTGGCGGCGGCGGGTCACGAGGTCGCCGTCATCGAGGGCGAGCATCGGGCGGCGATGCTGACCAGCTTTGCCAATGCCGGGCTTCTGGCGCCGGCACAGGGCTATGCTTGGGCCTCGCCATCGGCACCGGGGCTGATGCTGCGCTCGCTGTGGCGCGGCGACCAGGCAATCAAGCTGCAGCCGCGCGCCTCCTGGCGGCAATGGCGGTGGATGCTACGCTTCCTTCGCGAATGCACGGCGGCGCGGCACAACACTAATTCGGCCGTCACAACATCACTGTGTCAGTTCTCGCAACTTCATATGAACCGCATCACCCGCGAGACCGGCGTCACATATGACGGCCGCGACGGCGGGCTGATGTATATCTATCGCAGCGCCGAGGGGCTCGCCAACGCGGACAGGAAAGCCGCGATGCTGCGCAGCCAGGGGATCCGGCTGGACCTGATGTCGTCAGACGAGATGGTGGCGCGCGATCCCGGGCTTGCCAGGCTCGCCGCCCATGCCGCGGGCGCTCTTTATGCGCCGGGGGATGAAAGTGGGGATGCGCATCTCTTCACCAATGCGCTGGTCGAAAAATCCGAGGAGATGGGCGTCGCCTTTCATTTCGGCACCCGCATCACCCGACTTGTGCGGCGCGGTGACGCCTTGCTTCGGGTTGAAACCGACAATGGCGATTTCACCGCCGACGACTATGTGCTGTGCGCCGGTGTCCACAGCCCGGACCTTGTTCGCCATCTCGGCATCGACCTGCCAATCTGGCCGGTGCGCGGCTATTCGATGACGGTGCCGATCACCGACGCCGCGGCCGCCCCGCGCATCGGTGGTGTCGATTACGAAAACCTGATGGCCTATTGCCCGATGGGGGATAGGCTGCGGGTAACCGCGACGGCCGAAATCGCGGGATATGAACGCGGCTTTGCCGAGGCTGATTTCGCCCCTCTACTAGACAAGGCCCGTCCGATGTTCGGCCATTGCGCAGATTTCTCGAACCCGAAATACTGGGTGGGCCTGCGCCCGATGACGCCGCATGGCGCACCGATCGTCAGCAAGTCACCACTTGACAATCTGTGGCTGAATGTCGGGCACGGGCATCTGGGATGGACGATGTCGGGTGGGTGCGCCGCCATCATCGCCGACCTGATCGACGGACGCGCACCGAATTTCGATGTGAAAGGGCTTCAATATGACCTCGCCTGAAACCGCTGGGCCCCAGACCTCTACCGAAGGCGGCTACACGCTGATCGAGCATCTTCCCTTTACCACAGCCAAAGTGATCGGCGCGCGCGCAAGGATCGGGCTGGTTGTGCTGGCCTCCGACTACACCATCGAGCACGAATTCCGCGCCATGATCGCGATGGAGGGCGTCGATCTTTTCATGGCCCGCATCGCCAACGACCCGCGGGTGACGCCGGAGACGCTGGCGGCGATGGAGCCGATGCTGACCGACACGGCCTCGCGCATCCTCCCCGGCGACAGGCTCGATGTGCTGGCTTATGGCTGCACCTCGGCCTCGGTCGTGCTTGGTGCGGACCGCGTATCGCAGCGCCTTGCCGAGGCCAAGCCAGACACCCCGGTCTCGAACCCGATCAGCGCCGCCTTTGCCGCCTTCGACGCGCTCGGCGCACGGCGCATCGGCGTGCTGACCCCCTATCGCCGCGATGTGAACGAGCAGGTGCGCGCCTATATCACCCGCCATGGCTATGAGGTGCCGGTCTTCGGCTCCTTCAACGAGGAGATGGACCCGGTGGTGGCGACGATCGACGAGGACAGCCTCGTCAGCGCCATCGACACCATCCGCGCCGGCCACGAGATCGATGCGGTGTTCGTCTCCTGCACCTCGGTCAGGCTTGCCGAAGCGGTGGCCGGCATCGAGGAACGGACCAGCCTCCCCGTGACATCCTCAAACCACGCCATGGCATGGCACTGCATGCGCCTCGCCGGCATCGGGGATACGGTCGCGGATCGCGGCCGCCTCTTCACACTCCCCCTCGGCGGGTAGAAATTTCTCCAAACAGCTTGTCCGTCGACAGGGTGCCGGCCCTTGTGACGCGGCGGCTGATGGCGGTGACCCAAAAAGGCTTGGGGCCGGGTTCCCCGCCCCCGGGCGATGACCGTTCTAGAGCTGGATCCAGGCGGTCTTCAGATCGATATATTTGTCGATGGCATGAAGCGACTTGTCATGGCCGTTGCCGGACTGCTTCACCCCGCCGAGCGGCGCCGTCACATCGACCGCGCCATAACCGTTCACATTGATCACGCCGGTCTTCATGCCGGCGATCATCCGGTGCGCCCGCCCGAGGTCGGTCGTCCAGACACCACCGGCAAGACCGTAATCGGTGGCGTTGGCAAGGCGCAGCGCGTCGGCCTCGTCCTTGAAGGAGGTCACCGCCAGCACCGGCCCGAACACCTCGTTGCGGAACAAATCATGCGAGGGCGTCACCGCCGTGACCACGGCAGGCTCCATATAGAAGCCGCCGCTCTCGGCATGCAGCCGTGCGCCGCCGCCCTCGATCCGGCATCCCTCCTCGCCGGCGCGGGCCAGCGCCGCCATGTTCTTGTCCAGCTGCGCGGCGCTGTGGACCGCGCCGACGTCATTGCCGACCGTCAGCGGATCACCGATCTTCAGCTTTGCCGCGCCGGCGCTGACGGCGGCGACGAATTCGTCATGGATCGATTCCTCGACCAGAAGACGCGATCCGGCGACACAGACCTGGCCGGAGTTGCGGAAGATGGCGGATACCGCGCCGGCGACGGCGGCGTCGAAATCGGGCGTGTCGGCAAAGACGATATTGGCGGATTTACCACCAAGCTCGAGATAGGTGCGCTTCAGGTTGGAGGCCGCGGCATTGCTCATGATCCGGCGGCCGACCGGGCCGGAGCCGGTGAACGCCATCACATCGATATCCATCGACAGCGACATCGCCTCGCCGACGGTCTCGCCGCGTCCGGTGACGACATTCAGAACGCCGGGCGGCAACCCTGCCTCATGCGCCAGCTCGCACATGCGCAGCAGCGACAGCGACGCGCTCTCGCCCGGCTTGATCACCACCGAATTGCCACAGGCAAGCGCCGGACCGAGCTTCCAGGCCCCGATCATCAGCGGGAAATTCCACGGGATGATGGCCCCGACAACGCCGACAGGCTCCTTGTGGATCATGCCCAGAATGCCGTCCGGTGTCGGCGCGACCTCGCCATAGATCTTGTCGCAGACTTCGGCATAGTAGCGCAGCGTCGCCGCTGCCGAGCCCGGCTCGGCGCGGAAGGCCATGCCGATCTCGGTGCCGTTGTCACGCACGCCAAGAACCGCCAGCTCGGCGGCGTTGGCCTGAACAAGGTCGGCCCAGCGGTGCATTACCGCCTTGCGCGCGGCAGGCGCCATTTTCGACCAGCGGCCATCCTCGAAGGCGGCACGGGCCACGGCGACGGCACGCGCGACAATGGCCTCGTCGCCATCCGCCAGAGTCGTCAGGCGGGTTCCGTCGATCGGCGAGATCACCTCGATCTGCTCGCCGGCACCGCCGGTGTCGCTGACCCCCTCGATCAGGTGCCCAGCCGGCGCCACGTCATTATGGCGAAGTGAATCGATTGTCGCCTGGTCAAGCATGATCCGGGTCTCCTGTGGTTTGCGTGTCGATCATGTCACGGAAAAACGGGGCAAGCAAAGCGATCAAACGCCGTGATGCGCCCGGAATGTAGGAACGATGTCACCCGGCACGCCCTCTGCTTCCCAGATGCCGCGTGCGATGGCGCGGGCCATCACCGTCGCCGCCGCATGGCCAAGCGCGACGCTCTCGCCGACCGGGTCATCCAGCTTCCGGGCACCGGTGGATGCGGCAAAAATCAGGTCACCGTCAAAGGGGGTGTGGCTTGGCACCAGCGCGCGGGCAAAGCCGTCATGCGCGGCAACGGCCAGCCGCTGGCACTGCGTCTTGTCGAGCGCCGCATCGGTGGCGATGATTCCGATGGTCGTATTCTGGGCGGGAGTCAGGCCGCCGGACAACGCCACATCGGTTCCGGCACCGGCAGGCACCGGGCCGAGGCCGCCGAATTCACCGCCCTGTTCCCACGGCGCGGCCCACAGATGCGCCACCCCGTCAGGCGCCGCCGCGCCATGCGCGTTTACCGCGACCAGCGCGCCGACCGTCACGCCATTGCCCAGCACCGCCGAGGCTGATCCGAGCCCGCCCTTCAACGCTCCGGCGGTGGCGCCTGTTCCGGCACCCGCCGTGCCGAGGGCGAATGTCTCGCTACGCGCGCGCCATGCGGCGGCGCCAAGCGCCGCATAGGGGTTTTCATCCCAGCCCTTGTCACCGCCATTCAGCAAATCGAACAGGATGGCCGCCGGCACAATCGGCACCTTCTGCCCGGCCACATCAAACCCGATGCCGGCCGCGCGAAGGGCGTTCGCAACCCCCGACGCCGCATCGAGGCCAAGGGCCGACCCGCCCGACAGCACCAGCGCATCGACCGCCGGAACCAGCTTGTCGGGCGCCAGCAGATCGGTCTCGCGGGTGCCGGGCGCCCCGCCCATCACATGAACCGATGCGGTGATCGGGCGGTCGGCCGCCAGCACCGTGACGCCGGATTTCACAGACCCGTCATCGGCATTGCCGACACGGAGTCCCTCGACATCGGTGATCAGGTTGCGTGGTCCGGGTTTCATGCCTGTCCTGCCCTAGATGCAGCGTCCGCCATCCACTTCCATCGCCACCCCGGTGACCATCGAAGCCTCGTCGGAGCAGAGATAGAGGGCGGCGTTGGCAATGTCCTCGGGCTGCGAGAACCTGCCGATGGGAATGGTGGACAGGAACTTCGCGCGCATCTCCGGCGTGTCCTCGCCCATGAAACTTGCCAGAAGCGGTGTCTCTCCGGCCACCGGATTGACAGCATTTACCCGCACCCCGTACCGGGCGAGTTCCACCGCCATCGCGCGCGTCGCGGTGATCATCCAGCCCTTGGACGCGTTATACCAGCTGAGGTTCGGGCGCGGCGACACCCCGGCCGTCGAGGCGATGTTCAGGATACAGCCCTTGCCGGCGGCCTTCATCGCCGGAACGAATGCCCGAGCTGCCAGATAGACGGCCTTGTTGTTCACCGCCATCACCCGGTCGAAAGACTCCTCGTCCACATCCTCCAGCGGGCCAGACTGGTGCGTGACGCCGGCATTGTTTACGAGGATATCAAGCGCGCCGAGATGCTCCTTCGCTGCCGCCGCCATGGCCACCACCGAAGCCGCATCGGCCACATCCGCGCCGCATGATGCCGCGCCGATTTCGGCGGCAATGGCTGCCGCGGCATCCGCGTTGATATCCACCACGAGGAGGCGCGCGCCCTCCCCGGCAAAGCGCCTTGCGATCCCGGCTCCGAAGCCGGATCCGCCACCCGTGACCAGCGCTGTCTTTCCGTCAAGTCGTCCCGTCATCACCTGCTCCTGTCTGCTGTCATCTTCCTGCCTTCCGGTCTGGCGACCATTCTGGCGGAATTTGCGGCCGCGCCGCAACAAGCTCGCGCGTATAGCCATGTGCCGGCGCGCCCATCACATCCGCCGTCGGCCCATGCTCGACGATTTCGCCGTCCTTCATCACCATCACCCGGTCGGTGATCGAGGTGACCACGCCAAGATCATGGCTGATGAACAGATAGGCGAGGCCATGGCTGTCGCGAAGCTCGGCAAGCAGATCGAGGATCTGCGCGCGGATGGACACATCCAGCGCCGAGACCGCCTCGTCGAGGATGATCAGCTTCGGCCGGATGACCAGCGCCCTTGCGATGGCGATGCGCTGGCGCTGTCCGCCTGAAAATTCATGAATATATTTGTCAGCATCCGACGCCGTCATCCTCACCGCCTCGAGCGCGGCGACAACCGCATCCTTGCGTGCTGCGCCCTGCGGCGCATCGGCGAGGAGATGGAAGGGCTCCGCCACCAGCCGCTCCACGCGGTGCCGCGGATTGAATGACCCGTAAGGGTCTTGAAAAACAATCTGCATGGCGGCGCGCATCGATGCCGGAACCCCCCCGCCTGTGACCGCCTGCTCGCCAAGCCGGATGCTGCCTGCCTGCGGTGCCTGCAGGCCCAGAATGGCGCGGGCCAGGGTGGACTTGCCGCATCCGGATTCCCCGACCAGCCCGACACTCTCGCCCTCGCTGATTGCAAAGGAGACGCCGCGTACCGCCTCGGTCATCTCCGGCGCGCCGAACAGGCTGGAACGGCGGCCCCGATAGCCGATATGAAGGTCCTCGACGGACAGCAGCGGCGCTGAAGAGCCGTGCCGTTCATGACGTTGCGGCTGGTGGCTGGAGGCGGCAAGCAGCCGCCCTGTGTAGGCGTGGCGGTGCGACCGGAACAGGGTCTCGGTATTGGCAGTCTCGACGACAAGCCCCTGCTGCATCACCGCGATCCGGCTGCTGAGCTCGGCCAGCACCGCCAGATCATGCGTGATCAGCATCAGAGACATGTCGCCGTCCTCGACCAGCCCGCCCATCAGATCGAGGATGCCTGACTGTGTCGTCACATCCAGCGCCGTCGTCGGCTCGTCGGCGATCAGCAGCGCCGGTTGCAGCGCAATGGCCTGCGCGATCATCACCCGCTGGCGCTGGCCGCCGGACAATTCATGCGGAAAGCGGTCCAGCCCGTATCGCGCGGCGGGAATACCGACGCGGTCGAGCTTGGCAGCGGCGATCTCGCGCGCTTCGGAAAGGCTCGCCCCGGCATGGATCACCAGCGTTTCGGCGACCTGCGCGCCGATCGTGCGAACCGGGTTCAGCGCCGTCATCGGCTCCTGGAAAATCATCGCGATGCGCCGCCCACGAATACCGCACATCGCCGCCTCGTCCAGCGCGAACAGATCCTCGCCGTCAAGCCGTGCCGCGCCGCCGCGATGCGCGCCGTCCGGAAGCAGTCCCATCACCGCAAGCGCTGTCATCGACTTGCCGGAACCGGATTCACCGGCGACGCCGAAGATTTGCCCCGGCGCGATCGACAGGCTGACGTCACGAACGGCGTCGATGCCGCCGATGCGCACGGACAGATTGTCGATGGCGAGGCGCGGGGGGCTCATCGCCGCCTCCGCAACCTGGGATCGAGATGATCGCGCAGCCCGTCACCCGTCAGGTTCAGCCCCAGAACGGTGGCGATGATGGCCAGTCCCGGAAGCACCGCCAGATGCGGGGCGAAGCTGATCATGGTCTGGCTGTCAGCCAGCATCCGACCCCATGACGGCAGCGGCGGCTGCGCGCCGAGCCCGACATAGGACAGTCCGGCCTCTGCCAGGATACCGAGGCTGAACTGGATGGTGCCCTGGACGATCAGCAGGCTGGCGATGTTGGGAAGGATATGTTCGAGCGAAATGCGCACCGCCCCCTTGCCGCTGACCCGCGCGGCGAGGATGAATTCCTGTGTCCAGACCGCCAGCGCCCCGCCGCGTGTCACGCGGGCGAAGACCGGGGTGTTGAAAATGCCGATGGCAAGGATGGCGTTGAAGGCGGACGGCCCGAAGACGGCGGTGATCAGGATGGCGATGACCAGCGCCGGAAAGGCGAAGACGAGGTCGTTGCCGCGCATCACCAGATCATCGATCACGCCCCCGTGGTTGGCCGCCGCCAGCAGGCCGAGCGGCACGCCGAGCGCCATGCCGATACCCACCGCTACGATGGCCACGGCGATCGATGTCCGCGCGCCCACCATCAGCATCGACAGCATGTCACGGCCGAAATGGTCGGTGCCGAGCAGATGGTCGGCACTGGCCGGCTGCAGGCGCGCCGCGATGTTCAGCGAATCCACCGCATGCGGCGTCCAGACCAGCGAGAGCAGCGCCGCGGCGACGAACACCGCCGTCAGGGCAAGCCCGGCCACCAGCGTCAGGGGAAGCCGCGCTGTCATGACCGCCTCCGCAGGCGCGGATCGGCGAGGCCATAGGCGATGTCGACGAGGAAATTCACCAGGATCACGGCGAAGACCAGCAGCATGACCACTGATTCCACGACGATCAGGTCGCGCTGGGTGATCCCCTGGAAGACAAGGCGCCCGAGCCCGGGAAGAAAGAACACATTCTCGATGATGATGGCGCCGGCGATCAGGAAGGAGAATTGCAGCCCGATGATGGTCAGCACCGGGATCAGCGCGTTGCGCAGCGCATGGTCGGTCAGGGTGCGCCGCCGGCTCAGCCCCTTGGCCCGCGCCGTGCGGATATAGTCCTGGCCGAGCACCTCGAGCACGGCCGAGCGCATCACTCGCGCCAGAATCGAGGCCTGTGGCAGCGCCAGCGCCACCGCCGGCAGGGTCAGCGCCTTCAGGCTCGGCCAGATGCCCTGGTCCCAGCCCGGAAACCCGCCGGCCGAAAACCAGCGAAGATTGATCGCGAATATCACCACAAGGATCATCGCGAACCAGAAATTCGGGATGGCGATGCCGAGCTGGGTAAGCCCCATGACGCTCCAGTCACCCTGCCTGCCGCGGCGGCTGGCGGCATAAAGCCCTACCGGAATGGCGATCAGCGTCGACAGCAGCAGCGCCATCAGCGCCAGCGGCAGCGACACGGCGAGCCGCGCCGTGACCAGCTCGGCCACCGGCGCGCGATAGGTATATGAGGTGCCGAAATCGCCCTGCAGCATGCCGCCGACCCAGCGGAGGTAACGCTCGACCGGGCTGCCGCCGAGGCCGAGTTCGGCCCGCAGCGCCGCCACCGTGTCGGGAGCCGCGTTCAGCCCCAGCATGAAGCTGGCCGGGTCGCCCGGCACGAGCTCGATCATCACGAAGATAACGAGCGAGGCGACGACGAGGCTGAGCGCCAGCGCGACAAGTCGTGACAGGATGTAACTCAGCATGGGTCAGCCTTGCGCCTGGATCGCGGCGGGGATATTGCGGGACCCCGCCGGCAAAAGGGGCCGGCGGGATCTCGTTTGCGGGAAACAGTCAGTCAGACCAGCTGACACCCGTCAGGTCATTGGCCTGCGTTGGGGCATTTTCCCAGAGGCCGTTGATCCTGGCATTGGCGACGCCGGTGCGCGCCAGCTGGAACAGATAGCCGTTCACATAGTCGCCTGCGATCTGCTTCTGGGCCGCCTGCAGGATGCGCGTGCGGTCCGCCGGCGCGGTGGCCAGCTTCAGATCGTCGATCAACCCCTGGAAGGCGGCGCTGTCATACTGGAAGTAATAGTCCGGATTGGCATAGATGCCGATATCCATCGGCTCGGTATGCGAGACGATGGTCAGGTCGAAATCCTTGCCGCGGAACACCTGCTCCAGCCATTGCGCCCATTCCAGATTCTCGATCTCGGTGCCGATGCCCACCTCGCGAAGCTGGGCCGCGATGATCTCGCCTCCCCGGCGGGCATAGGATGGCGGCGGCAGCTTCAGCGACAGGGTCAGGTTTTCGGCCCCGGCCTCCTTCAGCAGCGCACGCGCCTTGGCAGGGTCATGCGCAGACCCGCCCGTCAGATCGACATAGTCGGGATGGTGCGGCGCGAAATGCGTGCCGATCGGCGTGCCATAGCCGAACATCGCGCCGTCGATAATGGCCTGCCGGTCGATGGCGTGCGCAATCGCCTGCCGGATGCGCACATCTGACAGGTTCTCGGCTTTGTTGTTGGTCGACAGGATGGTCTCGCCCTCGGTCGAACCGACGATCACGCGAAAGCGCGGATCGGCCTCGAACTGCGGCAGCGTCTCCGGAGCCGGATAGCCCGGGAAGGCGTCGATATCGCCTGCCATCATTGCCGCGAAGGCGGCCGTCGGATCGGAAATGAACTTGAAGGTGGCCTTCTCGAGCGCCACCGCGTCGCCCCAGTAATCAGGATTGCGCGCAAGCTCCACCCGGTCGCCCTGAACCCAGCGCGAGAATGTGAAGGGGCCAGTGCCGACCGGCGCTGTCTTCGCGTTCTCGATGCTTTCCGGCGCGACGATCACGGCATCGCCCCAGGCAAGGTTGGTGATGAAGCCGCCATCCGGGTTCGACAGTGTGATCTTCACTGTCAGCGCATCCACCGCATCGACCGAGGCGATGCCGGTGAACAGACGCTTCTGCGCGTTGGTCGAATCCTCGGCACGCGCACGGTCCAGCGAGAATTTCACATCCTCGGCATCCATTGCCGAGCCGTCATGGAATTTCACCCCGCTGTGAAGAGAGAATGTATAGACAAGGCCGTCATCGGAGATCGTCCATGACTTTGCCAGCGCCGGCGCTACGGAGCCGTCGGCCTGATAGCGGGTCAGCCCCTCAAAGACATTGGCGTAGACGACCTCGTCGATGGCTGCTGCCGCGCCGCCCGTCGGGTCGAGGTTTGGCGGCTCGAGCTGCATGCCGACCGTGATTGATGTCTGCGCGGCAAGCACCGCCGAGACATTCATCACCGCCGCGGCCGCAAATGTGGCCAGGGCTGGCCCTGAGAAAAGCTGTTTCATCTTATCCTCCCTTTTCTGCCTTCATGGAATAATCGGGTGCCTGCAGCTCCGCAAGCGAGAGCGCCATCACCGCCGCACTTTCCTTCATGTCTGTGATGCCGATCCATTCGTCCGGCTGGTGCGCTAGCTCGAGAATGCCGGGGCCATAGGCGATGCAGTTCCGCAGCCTGCCGATCCGGTCGATATGTTTCTGGTCATAGGTGCCTGGAGACACGACGTAATCAGGATCAATCCCCATCACCTCGCGGATGGCCGCGCTCACGGTCGTCACGACGGGCGCGTCGCGGTCCGCCATCACCGGATGGACTTCGAACAGGTCGCGCACCTCATAGCTGAAATCGGGCCGGTGCGCCGCCAGCCTGTCGAGCAATGCGGTGATCTCGCCCTTCACCTCGGCAAGCTCCTCTTCGGCAAGGAAGCGCCGGTCGATGGTGATCACGCAGCGGTCCGGAACACAGGCCGACGGCAGGCCGGTATAGTCTTCCTCCTGTTCCGGCAGACCGCCATGGATGGCGTTGATGTTGAGTGTCGACTGCCGCGCGCCCTCGGGCACAACCGGCATCGCCGTGCGCCGCTCGGCCAGCGCCGGGAACAGGCTGTCCTCCATTTCCTGAAGAACCGCCGTCATATGCCGAACGGCGCAGTCGCCAAGGAACGGCATAGAGCCGTGCGCGATACGGCCCTTAGTCTCGATCTCGGCCCACCAAACACCACGATGACCTATGCAGATACGGTCCTTGTTCAGTGGTTCCGGGATGATCACATGCTGCACCCGCTCTGGATCGAACCAGCCATTTTCGGCCAGATACGCGACGCCGCCGAACCCGCCTGTTTCCTCGTCCGCTGTGCCGGAGATCTCAATTGCACCACGATATTCGGGACAGGCAGCGATAAAGGCCTCTGCAGCAATAATGGATGCCGCCAGCCCGCCTTTCATGTCACAGGAGCCCCTTCCATAAATCCGGTCGCCATCTACCTCGCCGCCGAACGGGTCGCGGGTCCAGCCCTCACCAACGCTGACAACATCGGTATGCGAATTGAAATGCACGCATTCACCTGCTCCCGCCCCCTCATGGCGGCAGACAATGTTCCAGCGTGGATACTTTTCAGAATCGCCAAGAGATCCCTCGGCCCGGACGAATGTCGATGAAAAGCCGCTTCGCGCAAGCCGCGCCTCGAGATATTCGCAGATGTCGCGGTAATGGTCGCCCGGCGGGTTCAGCGTGGGTATTTGGATCAGTGCGCGTGTCGTTTCGACCAGATCTTCACTGCGCTGGTCGATCTCAGTATTCAGTCGCTTCATCAACGCGCTACTCACACACCCTCCCGAATGCCGTCGACACTTGCCTTAACGCTAAGGACAACCCCATTTAAGGTCAAGCAGCCCCTTCGAAGGCAAGTGAGATTCAACTACATCGTTGCGCCAATTTGCCAGGGAACAAATTCATAGTCTCCGAGCCCTTGAGCCTCTGATTTCGATGGGTTGCCGGACGCCACCGTTAGCAACATATCGTAAATTTCTCGCCCCTTCTCCTCGAGGCTCTGCCCCTCGGTCAGCATAGCGCCCGCATTGATGTCCATGTCACTCATCAGGCGTTCATACATTTCAGTGTTAGTGGCAATCTTGATGCAAGGAGACGGCTTTGAACCGAACGCTGAGCCTCTGCCGGTGGTGAAGGTCACGAGATTACAGCCGCTGGCGATCTGACCGGTTACCGACGCCGGGTCATATCCGGGAGAATCCATAAAAGTGAAGCCGCGCGCTGTCACCGGCTCGGCATATTTGAAAACTCCGGTCAGCGGCGTCGTACCACCCTTCGACGCCGCGCCGAGGGATTTTTCGAGAATTGTGGTCAGCCCTCCTTTCTTGTTGCCGGGGCTAGGGTTGTTGTCCATTGATCCGTGGTTGCGGGCGGTATAGTCCTGCCACCAGTCGATCAGTCCAATCAGCCGCTTGCCGGTGGCATCATCAATCGCCCGCCGTATCAAAAGATGTTCCGCACCATAGATTTCAGGTGTTTCAGCGAGAACGCCAGTGCCACCCTGCGCCACCAGCAGGTCACAGGCATACCCAAGAGCAGGGTTTGCCGTGACGCCCGACAGGGCGTCAGATCCTCCACATTGCAAGGCGACCATCAACTCGGATGCAGGGCAGGACTCGCGGGTCGCCCTGTTCACTTCGGGCAGCATCTCGCGGACCATCGCGATGCCCGTCTCAACAGTCTTGGCCAGCCCCATGGAGTCCTGAATGTTCATGGTTTTAAACAGTGGGCCCTGCTTCAGCCCATAAGCCTCCAGCAGCCAGTCGATCTGGTTCATTTCACAACCAAGCCCGACCATCAGCACCCCCCCATGGTTCGGGTTGCGGGCATAGCCCCACATCACCCGCTGCAAGGCTTCAAAACCCTCGCCCTGACCCGCCATTCCGCATCCGGTTCCATGGACAAACGCCACAACCCCGTCAACATTCGGGTACCTCGCCATTTCCTCGGGCCCGAAGGCCGACGCGATCATTCGCGCCGCCGTAGCTGAACAATTCACTGACGTCAGAATGCCTATATAATTGCGGGTGCCGACGCGGCCATTCTCGCGGCGATATCCCATAAAGCTATCGCGCGCCGCCTCGGCGACAGGGACGGCCGGGCGCAGATCGGTGGAAATCTCGTAATCTTCCTCGGTGTTGCGGAATTCAACATTGTGTGTGTGAACATGCCCACCGGCCACAATCACTTCGGTGGCGTAGCCAATTACCTGGGCATATTTTCTTACCGCCTCTCCAGCCTTGATCTCACGGCTTGCAAGCTTGTGATTGCGCGGGATGATCCCTGTGGTAACTACGTCCTCGACGGCAGTACCTGCCTCCAGCGTCCGGGTGGACGTGACGACATTGTCTGCCGGGTCGAGGCGGATGGTCATTGACATAGTATCGGGCCTTTCGGCAAAGGGAATGGAAACCGACCTGAATGACCGAACGGGGGCGGCGGTCGTTGTCAGCTTGCAAACACTGATTGCAACAGTCCCGCCTAATGCCTGCCTAGCCATCCAGAAGGTCCAGTAAGTAGCGGCACTGTTACCTTGTCAAGGTGGAACCCCTTGAATAGGTTGAAATGTGGTCCGCTGCTCTAATCACTTTTAGCGCGCGACATTCAAAGAGCCCGGAACGGACAAGGCGCTGTATTGTGCTTCATCCAGTTAGGGTGAGGATTGAAGTCGGGAATTGCTTCCACGGCGCAGAATGACAGGAGTGAATTAGGGATGACAAGGACAGGACGGCTTGCAAACAAACGCGCACTGGTTACAGCGGCGGGCCAGGGCATAGGACGGGCCACGGCACTGGCGATGGCGGCAGAGGGCGCCGAGGTCTGTGCCACCGACATCAATGGGGATTCTTTGGCCGGCCTGTCTGGTGAAAATGGCATCACGACCTTCATCCTCGATGTGATGGACCACGACTCCGTCATTGCCGGTGTCGGGAAGGCCGATCCGGACATTCTGTTCAACTGCGCCGGGTTCGTTCATCACGGCACCATCTTTGACGCCACTGAAGATGAGTGGAATTTTGCTCATGACCTGAATGTGCGTTCGATGTTCTGGACGTCACGGGCCGCCCTGCCGGCGATGCTCGAGCGCGGCAGCGGGTCGATCATCAACATGTCCTCTGTCGCATCGTCAGTGATCGGTGCGCCGAACCGATTCGTCTATGGCGTGACAAAGGCGGCGGTGATCGGGCTGACGAAATCGATCGCAAGCGATTATGTGAAGAGCGGCGTGCGATGCAATGCCATCTGCCCCGGCACCGTGATGAGCCCGTCCCTTCAGGACAGGCTGGCCGCGACGGGAGATTACGACAAGGCAGAGGAAGCCTTCATTGCGCGCCAGCCCATGGGAAGATTCGGAAAGGCCGAGGAGATTGCCGCGCTGGCAGTTTATCTGGCATCTGACGAGAGCGGATTTGTCACCGGCCAGGCCATCAATATCGATGGCGGATGGACCGCGTAGCCCTTCCCCACAAACAGGACACTTCCAGCAGAACGGTCCTAAATCTGGGCATCGGATGTTGGAAATGCGCCTTCTAGAAGCTCTTTGACGGCGGAAGCGACCTCACTTACCGCCTCGACATGCGGCAGATGGCCCACATTAGGGAGCATTCTCAATCCCTTGGTGGGCACATTGGGAGGCGGCACAATAGCGTCGGACGCACCCCACATCACAGTGCATGGACATCCGGGCGGAAAGAGCACTGGCACGGCATCTGATTTCAGGCTGGCGGCAATGGTGCGAAGCGCCGCACGACGCGTTTCATCTGCCAGCGTGTCGACAAAGGCATCCGCCATGCGGCGCGTGATCAGCACCTTCCGCACAACAAGCTGCTGCAGGAGCGCAAACGCCGCTTCACCATCGACAAGCTCGGGAAGCTGGTCGATGAAGGCATTGTCGAGATCGTCACCAATGCCGACCGGCGCCAGAAGCAACAGGCCCGTCGGATTCACCGCGCCGCGCGCCGCCAGAACAAGGCCAACCGCACCGCCCAGCGAATGACCGACGACAAGCGGCTTTGCCAGCCTGCCGGCGATCTCAGCCTCAAGCGCCGCGGCAAGATCAGTGAGCGTTCCTTTGCCTACATTATTGCCGGCCGCACCATGACCGCCAAATTCGCCCGCCCATACCGTCGCGAAGGGGAAGAGCTGGGGGGCCAGCGCCAGCCATGACAAGCGATCAGCGCCAAAACCATGAATTAGCAGGACATCCGGCCCCTCGCCGCCAAGCCGGTGCAGCGCGGCATCACTCATTCGATCACGCCAAGAACGGCACCAACCTCGGTCAGCTCCCCCTCGCCGATGCGGATTTCGGACAGCGTACCGTCACAAGGCGCCTCGATTTCCAGTGCCGCCTTGGTCGTCGAGATCACGACGATGATCTCGCCGGCGCTCACACTGTCGCCGACAGTCGCCGCCCATTCAGTGACCTCTGCCTCGGTGACCTCGTTGCCAAGCTGCGGTACCAGAATTTCCGTTGCCATGATGTACGTCCCTTGGTTTGAGCCTGTTCAGCGCAGGCCCGGTTTGAAGTCGTCAGAGCCCGCGTTTTGCCATTCCGGCGATATCCCAGTTGCGAACACCGCGGCGGTTGACCCGCTTGTCGGCAAAGAACTCGCCGAGCACGGCATCGCAGATATCATGCTCCTGCGGGGCGTATTTGTCTTCCATATCCGCACCCGGCGCGATCCAGTTCGGCGCGCCAAGCACAACCGGCGGCGCCTCAAGGTCGGCAAAGGCAAGGCGGGTGACATTGGCCGCAACCGTGTTGGCGAAACTGCCACGTTCCACGGCTTCAGAGACGATGATCAGTCGCCCGGTCCGCCTGACCGAGGCGATGATGGTGTCATAGTCGAAGGGAACCAGCGTCCTGGCATCTATGACATCCGCTTCGACATCATGCCCTGCCAGCGCGGCAGCCGCGTCGAGCGCCGGGTAGAGCGACGGGCCGATGGTCAGGATCGTCACATCATCGCCGGTGCGCCTGACGGCGGCCTCGCCAAAGGGGATCGGCGCGTAATCTGCTGGCACACCGTCGGGCTCGAAGGTTTCGACCCGGTCGTACAGCCGCTGGCTTTCGAACACCATGGTCGGGTCATTGCCGGACAGCGCCGTCGCCATCAGCCCCTTGGCATCATGCGGCGTCGCCGGATAGATCACGCGAAGCCCGGGCACATGCGTGACGAGCGACGTCCAATCCTGGGAATGCTGCGCCCCGTATTTCGACCCGACAGATACACGAAGCACCACCGGCAGGCGCAGCTCGCCGGCCGACATCGCCTGCCATTTGGCGAGCTGGTTGAAAATCTCATCACCGGCCCGGCCGATGAAATCGGCATACATCAGCTCGACGATCGCCCGCCCTCCGGCAAGCGCATAGCCGACCGCCGTCGATACGATCGCCGCTTCGGAAATGGGTGAATTGAACAGACGGTGATAGGGGATGATGTCAGCAAAGCCCCGATGCACGCCGAAAGCGCCGCCCCAGTCGCGGCATTCCTCACCATAGGCAATCAGGCTCTCGTCATGGGTCAGATGGTGAAGAATGGTCTCCGACAGCGCGTCACGAAGTGTCACAGCGCGCATCGGCGACAGCTGGCTGCCATCTTCAGCAATGCCGGAACGTGCCTTGCGCATAATCGATTTCACCGCGCCGGTCTCTGCCGGTTCCGCCAGCAGGTCCCCGGCCCTGCCGCCAAGCTCGATCGACTCGTTATTGAAAGTCATTTCGCCAATGATGGTCGGGCTTGCCTCGA
>ENA-OSEY01000166-OSEY01000166.1-marine-metagenome-genome-assembly--contig:-NODE-166-length-48518-cov-11.975764_pt1 | contig 48518 bp, 44 predicted proteins | sample MGYA00248465_ERZ534230 | MGnify/ENA primary metagenome ERZ534230 (study PRJEB26409, sample SAMN06344110) | marine metagenome | isolation source: Sea water from surface | place: Atlantic Ocean:Southern... | reverse complement strand
CAAGCTCATCACATTGCGAGAAAAGTTGAGACGCAAATGAAAAGCATGGTGGCTCCTGGAACAATCTTCGAAGAGCTTGGCTTAAACTATATTGGTCCAGTTGATGGGCATAATATTGATGAGCTTTTACAGGTTGTTGGAAATCTTAAGGATTTTGATGGGCCACAATTTTTACATATCATTACGAAGAAAGGTGCTGGATTAGATGATGCTGAGGCAGACAGAATTGGGTTTCATGCTATTGGAAAGATTAAACCTGTTACCAAAAAAAGTAAAAAAACTTTCTCGCCTAAATATCAAGACATATTCAGTGATTGGATAGTTGATATGGCTGAAAGAGATTCTGATTTAGTTGCTATAACACCTGCCATGCGTGAAGGTTCAGGGCTTGTAGAATTTAGTAAAAAATATCCAGATAGATATTTTGATGTGGCAATTGCAGAGCAACATGCAGTAACCTTTGCAGCTGGCTTAGCATGTGAAAGTAAAAAACCTGTGGTTGCTATTTATTCGACATTTCTTCAAAGAGCCTATGATCAGCTCATTCATGATGTTGCTCTTCAAAATTTAAATGTAACCTTTGCAATTGATAGAGCTGGATTAGTTGGAGAGGATGGTCCTACTCATTCCGGTAATTTTGATATAGCTTACTTACAATGCATCCCAAATATGGTTATAGCTTCTCCATCTAATGAAAATGAAGCACGTAAGCTTTTATCATCAGTTTATGAGTATGATGGCCCTGCTGCAGTGAGATATCCTAGAGGGCAAGGACCTGGTGAAAAGATTGATAGAGATTTGGAAACGGTCAAAATTGGGAAAGCTAACCTACTTAAAAAAGGTTCATCAAAACTGATTATGTTAAATTTTGGATCACTTTTAAATCATGCAAAGGAAATTGCAAAAAAATATGATATGACATTAATTGACATGAGATTCATAAAACCATTCGATGAAGGAATTTTAAAAAAATATTCTAGTGCCAAGTGGTTTATTACTATTGAGGATGGTTCTTTGATCGGAGGGATAGGATCAACAATAGCCAACTGGGTTACAAAGCAAAACTTTAAAATACAAGTAAAGTGTTTTGGAATTCCTGACAAATTTATTGAGCATATGTCTAGAGAAGAAATGATAAAAGAGGCGAAACTAGATTATGAATCCATTACCAAAGAATTAGATAAAATTTTCTAATCAAGATGTCCAAGCTTATCTTTCTTGGTTTTGAGATAAGCTGAATTAACCTCATTTTTACCAACATGCAGTGGTATTCTTTTTGAGACAGAGATGTTTGATTCCTCTAATCCCTTTACCTTGCTAGGATTGTTAGTAAGCACATTCACAGATTTAACGGAAAAATGTGACAACATATCGCTACAAATTTCATAGCTTCTTTCATCCGCATTAAATCCTAACATCTCATTTGCTTCAACAGTATCATAACCTTCATCTTGTAAAGAATATGCTTTGATCTTATTTACAAGGCCAATCCCTCTCCCCTCTTGTCTTAAATACAATATAATGCCGCTACCTTTTTCTGAGATGAGCTCCATTGACCTTCTTAATTGATGGCCACAATCACATTTCTTACTAAAAAAAGTATCACCAGTTAAACATTCTGAGTGAACACGACATAATACGTTTTCTTGGTTCTCAATCTTTCCTAGTACAAGAGCTATATGTTCTTTACCAGAGTCTTCTTCAAATGCACATATTTCAAAATCACCAAACTCAATTGGTAGTTTAGATTTGGCCGCAAATTTACATCTAGTCATGAGATTAATGTTTGAAAAAGAGAGATTATAACGCCTGATAAAATTCCTGCCACTAGATCATCAATTATGATGCCACTGCCATTTTTAATATTCTTATCGAGCCAAGATATTGGAAATGGTTTAAAGATATCAAAGACTCTAAATAAAATAAATCCAAAAATTAGATTAAATAGTGTTATTGGGATGAGTAGATAAATTATTGCATATCCAGCTAGTTCATCTATCACAATTGCAGAATGATCATGCTCATCTAATTCCTTTGATACTAAAATGCATATTATCCAACTGAAAAATATCAATGAAATTACAAAATAAGTAATTGATAAATCAGATAGTGAAATCGAATAAATTAAAAAAACACCAAATAGGGTTCCAAAAGTACCAGGCGCAAATGGGACAGTACCAATTCCAAAACAAGTTGCCAATAAATGCGTTGGATTATTGAGTTTAGGGAACTTCATCTAAAAATGTGTGTATCCTTTAATCTGATTAATTTCTTTATTATCCAATAGTAACTTTTTGTTAGGTATTGCTTTTCCTATGATGTGAAGATCCATTTTTCTTCGTCTAAATTCAATTTGTGCTGCTGAAATCTTACTTATAGGAATCGTAAATAATATTTGATAATCATCGCCACACATAACAGCATCTTGGAAAAGGATTCCTCTTGCGATTGGAATTGTTGCTTTATCCAAATTAAATCCAATTTCTGATGCTTCTGATAGATGTTGAAGATCTTGTAAAAAACCATCCGATATATCAATAGCAGAGCTTGCGTATTTTGACAGCATAGAACCATATTCTAGTTTAATTTCAGGGGTTAGATAGGCCGCAGTAGATTGTTTATGTGTACAACTTCTTTTTGTGGCGAGTCTTGCAAGTTTCCCCTCACCAAGTTTGCCGCTGATACAAAGACAATCACCATTCCTTGCTCCACTTCTTTTTATAGCCTTCTTATGTGGTTCACCTATGATCGTAATAGATAATTGAAATTGCCCTCTAGTAATATCTCCACCAATTAAACCAATTCCATATTTTTTACTAAATAACTTAAAACCCTTTGCTAGATCTCTATAAAAACTTGTGTTTGTTTCTTTAGTGGAAAGTGAAACTTGGTAGCCTAACGGGCGGCCACCCATTGCATTTATGTCACTCAAAGCAATTGCGCATGATCTATAAGCAATAAATTTTGGATTTATTTCTTTATAAAAATGAACATTTTCCACAGAGGTATCACATGAAATTAAAAGATTTTTTTTTGTGGTAACTTCTGCACAATCGTCACCAACGCCTAATGAAATCTTATTCTTTCTATGAAATTCTCCTCCAATGTTAGAGAAGTACTTTTTTATAACCTCAAATTCAGATATTTTTTTAATTGGGGTATCTCTCAAATAAGCCAGAGGCTCCCATGCCACCGCCTACACACATGGTAACGACACCAAATTGTTTATCTTGTCTTTCAAGCTCCCTAACAATATGACCAACTTGTCTTGATCCTGTCATACCAAATGGATGTCCAATTGAAATAGAACCACCATTAACATTTAGTTTTTCCATTGGAATGCCTAGTTTATCTCTGCAATAAACAACCTGAACTGCAAAAGCCTCGTTTAGCTCCCAAACATCTATATCGTTCATTGACATATTAAAGTTTTCTAAGAGCTTTGGGACTGAAAAAACAGGACCTATTCCCATTTCGTCAGGCTCACAACCCATTGTAGTGAAACCTCTGAAATAAGCTTTAGGCTTCAGTCCTAGCTCTAAAGCTTTTTCTTCACTCATCACAAGAGTTACTGATGCGCCATCAGATAACTGTGAAGAGTTGCCAGCTGTAACAGACCCATTCTCAGGATCAAATACTGGCTTAAGCGAAGCAAGGCCTTCGATTGTTGTATCAGGTCTATTGCACTCGTCCTTGGTCACTGTGTAATCAACTTCTTTTGAATCTCCTGTCTCCTTATTTAAGAGAAGCATTTTGGTATCCATGGGAATGATTTCGTCATCATAAAGACCAAGCTCCTGCGCATTTGCAGTCCTTTTCTGACTTTCAAGTGCATATTCATCTTGAGACTCTCTTGATATTTCATACCGTTTTGCGACTGTTTCAGCTGTAATTCCCATAGGGTGATAAATTCCAGGCTTATCATTAGCAAGTTTCTCATTAACAAAACCTTCCATATTCTGCTTACCTGATAACATTGAAATCTGTTCTACACCTCCAGCAATAACAGTGTCATAACATCCTGCCATTATTTGACTTGCAGCCATGGATACTGTTTGAAGACCTGAAGAACAATATCTATTTACTGTAGTACCACCAGTTGAGATTTCTAAATTAGATAATACCGCTGCATTTCTTCCAATATTATGACCCATCGGGCCCTCAGGGTTGCCACATCCCATAATTACATCCTCAACAGCATCTTTTGGCAAATTTGGATTTCTATCCAATAATGCATTCATGATATGAGCAAGCATGTCATCAGCACGAGTAATGTTAAAGCCACCTCTATGTGATTTTGCTAAGCCTGTTCTAACGCTATCTACAACTACCGCAGTCTTCATATTTTTTCTCCACTGTATAAAATTGTGTACATTATTCTAGTCGATCATCCGACTTACTTAAAGCTTTATACCAATTTGGTACAAGATCAATATTTAACTCCTGAGCCTTCTTAAACAAAAATGGAATAGTCACAGGACTAAAAGGCAGAATCACCAAAAAACCAAGTCCCAGATTTTTTAATATCTCACCAAATTGATCATTAGCTTTTTTGAGATCTTCTTCATCAGCGTTTCCCTCAAGATAGGCAACATAAAGTTGAATCATCTTAAAATTTTCCTGATTTTCAGTAAGCAAGATGTCTCTAAGTTTTTTAAGTGTTTTTTCGTATTTAAAGTTAAGCATAAAAAAGCCCAGACAATGCTGGGCTTTAAAGAATATCAGAGCTAATTAGAAATTAACACCAAAACTTAATCCATAGGTAAGAGGATTATTGTGATTGGCAAATCTGCTACCACCTTGTAAGTTACTTGCACTGTATATTACTTGAAGAGATCTATCATCTTCAAGGTTTTGAGCCCAAGCACCCACGTACCAATTGCCATCATTTGGCGTATAAGTCATATTTAAATCCCAGAATGAGTTCTCTTGAACTACCAAGGCTGGATTATTGAAAACGTTACCTTCTCTTTCACCCATATATGATCTTTGTATTCTGACATCTACTGAACCATTAGCTCCATAAAAAGTTTGAGTAATGGCTATGTTATATGAAAAGTCAGGTGCTGAAGGGAGTTTATTACCCTTAACATTTTGAGCTACTTTTCCAGGCTCTCCAGTGAACGGATTAGGTCCACAATCTCTCTTATTAGGACCTGGAAGAGGATTGAAGAATGGGTTGGTACATGAATATCCAGCAAATTTATATACTGGTCCCGCATCAGTAAGTCCATATCTTAAAAATCCTTGTGTAGATACACCTCCAATTTCTGGAATAGTCTTAACAAAATCACCATCAGGAAAAGGGACCCTAAAGTTTCCAGCATTTATATTAAGTGCATCGACTAGCATTGCATCACCTGAAACTTCACTGTCAACAGATAAGAAATTAAAGTCTAGTCTTGTATCATCAGTAATCAGGTAAGAGAACTGACCCTCGATACCCTCTATTTCTGCATCAAGGTTAGTATTTTTAGATCCTGCATCTGTGATAGTTGAAATAATCATATCTGAGTGCTCACCACTAAAATATGTAAGGTTTGCAAGCATCCTTCCATTTAAGAATCTACCTTTTAAGCCAAGCTCCAAGTACTCAGCATCTTCTGGTAGATAAGGATCAGGTATTGCTTGCTCGTTAGGATTTGAGCCACCAGATTTTGTTGCAGAAGTCCAACTCAAATACACCATTGAGTCTTCAGTTAAATATTGTTGAAGAGCAATCTTACCATTACTAGCATCGCTATCAGTGCCCTGCTCAATCATTGAATATCTAATGTACTCAGGTGATGTATAGTAATTTGCCCTATAAACTGCGGCTCCCGCACTGTTATCACCTAGTGATGAAAATTGATCATCAAAGTTTTCAAATTCATCATATCTAAAGCCAACCGTCAGCTTAGTTGAATCAGTAATGTCGTAATAAATTTCACCAAATATTGCTGAAGAATCAGTTACATTGTGAGAATCTTGGAAAAATCCTTGCATTTCTTTAGGCAGAGTATACTTAGGACCATATGCAAGCGTCGGTAGTAAAGTTGGAATTGCAGCTAAGCCTCCTGCTGCTAAACCTAATGTTAGGTTGGTAAAGAAAACTGTACCGCCGTATCCACTAAAATCACTGGGCAATCCAGGCACACCTGCTGCACTAAGACCCTGCAAAGAAGGCCCAAACACTAAGGCATTGTATGGATGTCTAGCCATATCTGTCATCATTTGAAGTGCAGCTGATTGCACTAAATATATATTTGCAGTTGTTTCATGGAACATGTACGCACCAATCACAAAGTTTAAATCACCATCTAAGTCAGAGGCATACCTAACTTCTGCTTGACGACTTTCATATTCCACATCTGAAAATTCGTACTGTCTATCTGAATCTACATATTGATTAAAACCATAAAAAGTTGCATCAAAAGTAATTGGGAAATTTAATTGAGGATTTAAAGCTCCCAATGATCCTGGAAGTGGTCCACCTACACCATACTCATTCTCTTGATGGTGATAGTATTCTCTTGTCGCATATGAAAGTTTTACCGATAATGCACCAGTATCAAACTCATTAATGAATTCAAGAGTTGTGAACTCAGTATCCTGAACATGTTTAGGATCAATATTATGGTTAACTTTATCAATGTTATTTGGAATAGTCATATTTGCATATGGATCATAGTCACGTGCTGCAGTCAGATTAGCAAGAACGTTAAACACTCCAGTAAAGGCACCAGCCTTGTGACTTGGTTGACCCATGGTTCCTAATTGAAAGGGGTCGCAACCTAGAAGAGCATCTTTGGCACAATAGATTTGGCCTATGTTAAAACGTTTATCATCTCCAGACTGTGCTTCGTATGTAAGTTGTATTCGTGCAGTATCTCCTATCTCTCTGTCTAGCGAGAATCGGAAAGCTAACTGATCACGATCATCAATGTTATTACCAGTCAGTAAGTTATCCACCCAACCGTCTCTATTCACAGAAGAAACTGCAATTCTTGCATTAGTAACAGGACTTAGGGGAAGGTTTATCGCTGCATCTAATTTACGTGAATTGTAGTTACCAAGTCTTGCCTTCGCATATCCTTCAAACTCACCAGTTGGTCTTGAAGTGATGAAGTTAATTACTCCACCTACTGCATTTCTTCCATACAATGTACCTTGTGGACCTTTCAATACTTCAATTCTATCTACGTCAAAGAAGCCAATGTCACCCAGCTGACCAGGAACAACACTATGTCCGTTTGAGGCCATAACATATGAGTTAACAGTCGCTGCACCAACACCAAAACTTCCATAACCTCTTATGGCAAAAGTACTTCCATTACCAATTGCCTTTGAAGTTGTAAATCCTGGAACTTGTTGTGACAAACTTATGATATCTTGAACTTGTCTTGCCTCAATATCAGTAGATGATAAAGCAGTAATTGAAATCGGTAAGTCTTGAGATGACTCCTCTTTTGCGGTAACAGTAACAATTACTTCTTCAATGACTTGTTCTTGTGAAAAAACAGGTGACGCAAAAACACCCGTCAGTAAAAAACCTAATAAGTAACGTTTCATAACTCCCCCTATAAATAAGATTGTGAAACTTAGTGCTATGATATACCCTAACAAAACTCTTCAGCAAGTTTTTTGAGTAAATAAATTTTGTAAAAAATTGCAAAATATCGCTAAAAATGCACAAAAATTGAAAAAATCAGAAAGAGTAAAGATTATCTTAGATGTTTTAAACAAACAATATCCTAAGACTCCTGTGCCGCTTGATCATAAGGACGAATTTACTTTGCTTATTGCAGTTTTACTGTCGGCTCAATGTACTGACATTAGAGTGAATGAGGTCACACCCATTCTATTTAAAAAAGCATCAAACCCAAAAAAAATGGCTTTATTGTCTCAAAAAGAAATATATTCAATTATCAAACCATGCGGTTTGGGGCCTCAGAAGTCAAAAGCCATTAAAAATTTATCAAAAATTATCCTCTCAAAACATAATGGCAAGGTACCTAGTTCTTTTGAAGCGCTCGAAAAACTACCAGGGGTTGGACATAAAACTGCTTCGGTGGTAATGAGTCAAGGATTTGGATATCCAGCATTCCCTGTTGATACGCATATTCATAGACTTGCTCAAAGATGGGGTTTAACCAATGGAAAAAGTGTTGCTAAAACTGAGAAAGATCTCAAAAGAGCATTCGAAATAAAAGATTGGAATAAATTACATTTGCAGATTATTTTTTGGGGACGTGAATTCTGCCAAGCGAGGTCTTGTTATGCGCTAGAATGTGAGATTTGTAAAAAAATAAACCCAAAAAGAAAGCGTCGATTTGTCCACAAACGACCTTAGATCAATTAAAATATATACTGATTCAATAACTTTTACTGGAGCATTTATGTCTTCTCGTGCAGACAAAATCTTTTCGAATAATTTAAACATTTCCGACTACGATTCAGATCTGTGGTGTGCAATAGAAAAAGAGGCCGATAGACAAGAAGATCACATAGAATTAATTGCCTCAGAGAACTATGCAAGCAAGAGAGTACTAGAGGCTCAAGGCTCTCTTTTAACAAATAAATACGCTGAAGGTTATCCAGATAAAAGATATTATGGTGGTTGCGAACATGTCGATGTTGCTGAGGATTTAGCCATTGAGAGAGCTATGGAGCTATTTAATACTGAATATGCGAATGTTCAACCACATTCTGGCTCCTCTGCAAATGCCGCTGCTTTTTTGGCTCTACTAGAACCAAATGATTCAATATTGGGTATGTCACTCGATCATGGTGGTCATCTTACTCATGGTTCGAAGGTAAACTTCTCCGGTAGAAACTATCAATCATTTCAGTATGGATTGCATCCTCAGACAAATGATATTGATTACGATCAAGTGCGCGATCTTGCGAAGAAACACAATCCAAAGCTAATAATAGCTGGGTTCTCTGCTTATTCTGGTATAGCTGATTGGAAAACCTTTGGTGAGATTGCAAAAGAAGTGGGTGCATATTTCCTTGTAGATATGGCACATGTTTCTGGATTAGTTGCAGCTAACGGTTATCCCTCTCCAATTCCTTATGCTGATGTAATTACATCTACAACGCACAAAACACTGCGCGGCCCACGTTCAGGTATTATTTTGTCAAATAATAAAGAGCTTCATAAAAAACTTAATTCAGCAGTCTTTCCAGGTTCACAAGGTGGTCCGCTAATGCATGTTATTGCAGCGAAAGCAGTATGTTTCAAAGAAGCACTTGAACCAGAATTTAAAGACTATATCTCTCAGGTCAAGATAAATGCTAAAGTGATGGCCTCCACTTTAATGGATAGAGGTATTGATGTTGTAATGCGAGGAACTGAAAATCATATTGTGCTAGTAGATTTACAAAGCCATAAAATCACCGGAAAAGATGCTGAGAAAGTTTTAGGTGAAGCTAACATCACTGTTAATAAAAATACCGTACCTAATGATCCTGAATCGCCATTCGTAACATCTGGAATTAGATTAGGCACTGCAGCAGTTACTACTAGAGGATTCAGAGAGAATGAAATCATGACACTCACAAATTGGATGAGCGACATCATCCTTGATTTATCTAATAAAAATAAAGTAGAAAAAATAAAAAAAGAAGTTAGTGATTTGTGTAAACAATTCCCTGTTTACAAATAATGCATTGTCCCTACTGTCAGGCACAAGACACTAAAGTAATAGATTCTAGACTCGTTGGAGACGGACTTCAAATTCGTCGAAGAAGAGAATGTGAACTATGTAAGGCAAGATTTAATACATTTGAATCAGCAGATTTAGCCCTGCCAAGAATTGTTAAAAGCGATGGTGAGAGACAACCTTTTAATGGAACAAAATTAAAAGCTGGTATGTTGAGAGCACTTGAAAAAAGACCGCTTTCATCAGAAAGAATTGATGCTTTATTTGGAAATATTCTTACAGAGGTTAGACAACTTGGTGAAAGAGAAATCCCTTCAAGAAAACTTGGCGAAATTGTTATGAAATCACTAAAATCTGTTGATCAGGTTGCATATGTGAGATTTGCTTCAGTGTATAGAGATTTTCAAGATATAGAAGAATTTGCTCAAGAGATATCAAGCCTCTCTAAAGAGGAGAAAAAATCAAAAAAGAAAAAATGACTGATTTTGAAGTCATGCAAAGAGTATTTGATCTTGCAATCAAAGGGGGTCACAACGTTGCACCCAATCCATTGGTAGGCTGTGTTATTACAAAAAATGGAAAAATTATTGGTGAAGGCTGGCATAAAAAATATGGTGGTCATCATGCAGAAGTCAATGCAATTCGAGATTGCCAAAAAAAATTTGGGAAAAGTGCTGCAAAAAAACTTTTGCATAAATCAACATTTTTTGTGAATCTTGAGCCATGTTCAATTGAAAAAAATACTCCTCCATGTACAGAAAAGTTAATTGAATTTAAGGCAAAAAAACTAGTTTGCTCTATCAAAGATCCTAATCCTTTGATCAATGGTAGAGGAATTAAAAAACTAAAGCAGGCAGGAATTGATGTTCAGCTTGGTTTGATGAAAGGTGAAGCAAGGAGACTGAATAAAATTTTTATTGCAAATCACCTTTACTCAAGGCCTTTCATTACTATAAAAGTAGCACAAACCCTAGACACAAAAATTGGTCTAAGAGGAGCTGGTCAAGTGAGAATCACTAATAATAAATCTATCAAAGATGTGCATAAGTTAAGAAGAGAGCATGATTCAATTATGATAGGTTCAGGCACGCTTAATGAGGATAATCCCATGCTGTCAACAAGATTTAGTCTTAGCAAAAAAATTTCTCAACCAATAAAAGTTATTATCGGCAACAATGTCAATGTAAAAAGTAAAATGGGGCTCTTCAAGGATTTTTCCAAAGTAATTTTTGCCTCAACTAAAGAAATTGTCATACCAAAAGATTTACCAAAGGATGTGATAAATTTTAAAAATGCTAAGCAGAATATCTTTGAAAATCTCTTCTCATATTTATTAGATTTAAATTGTCGCTCAATATTAGTTGAGGGCGGAAGTAAGCTTTTTCGTAGTTTTTTAAGCAAAGGCTACTATGATGAATTAATTATATATACAGCACCAAAGATTATTGGTCGTCAGGGAATTAATGGTATTGATGTTGATGTTGATTCATTCAAAAGTAAAATGCTTACAATTGATGCAATTGAAAATTTTGGAAATGACCTCAAAGTAACCTATATAAATAAAAAGCCTAATGGAATTTAATACAACACAAGAGATTATTGATGATATTGCTGATGGTAAATTAGTAATACTTGTTGATGACGAAGACAGGGAAAATGAGGGTGATTTGGTATGTGCTGCTGAATTAGTAACTCCAGAAATAATTAATTTTATGGCAACTAAAGGAAGAGGATTAATTTGTCTGCCATTGTCTTCTGAGAAATGTGATCAACTAAATCTTCCAATGATGACAAATCACAATAGAGCAAAACATACTACAGCATTTACAGTTTCTATTGAGGCTGCAAAGGGTATTTCCACTGGAATTTCTGCTGCAGATCGTGCGCATACCATTAAAACTGCAGCGTCAAAGAAGGCAAAACCTTCTGATATCGTCCAGCCAGGCCATATATTTCCATTAAGAGCAAATGAAGGTGGAGTGCTTAGTAGAGCTGGTCACACTGAAGCAACATGCGACCTTGCAAGACTTGCAAAAAAAGAACCTGCAGGTGTTATCTGTGAAATTATGAATGAAGATGGGTCTATGGCTCGGAGAGATGATCTTTTTAAGTTTGCAAAGGAATTCTCTCTAAAAATCGGTACCATTGCTGATCTGATTCATTACAGAGCCCTGAAAGAAAAAAGTGTATTTAGAGAACATAGTGAGAATGTTCAAATTGATGATATGGATTTCAAAATGTCAGTTTGGAGAGATAGCATTTTTAATAACTTACATCTTACACTTCAAGTTGGGAAAATCACCTCTAAACAAATTCCCTTGGTGAGAGTTCACGTACCTAATATGTTACATGACATGATTGGGACGGATGGATATGGGGATCGGATAGACTTAAGGTCTGCATTAAGAAAAATACATGATTCAAAATGTGGAGTGCTTTTATTAATAGGTGGTGGGCATATTGAGAAATCCCTAATTAATGATATAAATTCTTATGAAGTCAGTCTGGAACCAGAGACAAAAACAGTAGGAATTGGCGCACAAATACTTCGTGAGATTGGTCTCAAAAAGATCAAACTACTTGCAAAACCAGTAAAATATCCATCATTATCAGGCTTTGACCTTGAAGTGGTTGGTTTTGAAAAATGAGTAACACAAGTTTTAAATATGCAAAATCGCTAGAAAAGACAGATTTTAAAATAGGTATAGCTAAATCTAAGTGGAATGATAAATATGTGGATATGCTTGTTGACTCTGCCGTCTTCCATCTTGAACAGAATAATATTAAAAATATAAAAGTTATTGAAGTGCCAGGAACATGGGAGCTTGTATATGCGACTAATGCATTATTGGAAAAATATGAATGCGATGGAGTGATTTCAATCGGTGTGATAATTAGAGGAGAAACATCACACTATGATTTAATAAGTCAAAATGTAGTGAGTGGACTTATGAATTTAATCCTTAATACATCTAAACCCGTAACACTTGGAATACTTGCTACAGAAAACGAGGCGCAAGCTGAAGAACGCTCAAATCCAAATAAATTAAATAAGGGTAAAGAGTTTGCTCAAACGATACTTGAAGTACTAAATTTGAACATTTAGGAATGTCAAAAAATCTATCAAAACATAAGATAGTTGTAAAAACTCGAGAATGTATTGTTCAGGCAATTTACCAAATATTTATGGAGGATACGATTGTATCTGATCTTATCGATCAGTTCAGAGCTGAAGTTAATGAAAAAAAAATTGATTATCAGTTTATGAAAAAGCGACTTGATAATTTTGAAGAAAATAAAGTAGATTTTACTGTGCTTATTGAAAATGAAAATTCAAATGAACAACTACAGGTCATCGATAAATCAATACTTGCATATGCATTAGTTGAAAAAAATATCAATGAAATTCCTAAAGAAGTTGTTATTGATGAATGTATTAGATTGGCTAAAAAGTTTTCAAATGAAAAAGCTTATAAATATGTGAATGCTAAAGCAGATATTCTCTACGATCTATAATTAACAAAAATTGGACTCGACCATGCTCTATGTTCAGAAGGAGCAAGACATTCATTATGCTTTTTATGTCCCAACCTACATATCTTGGTTTTAATGCATTTACCATTTTCATCATACTCGCATCCTAGAGGATCAGATGCAATTGTTTCGATAGGTTCTTCGATTGCTCTTACATAGTAAATACTGTCTCTTTGTGCAGTAGTGAATTCCTCATCTATAAATTCAAAACTACATATCGTGCTTCCACACTCAAATATCTTCCAAGTATCGCTTATTAATTCTCCTATCGATTCGCCTTCATATGACTGTGGAGTTATTTTTATAACTTCAACACGTTGAATAATTCTTCTTTCGTCTGTTGGGTTATAACATTCTGAATTACAGATTTTTTCTAATTCGTCATTGGAGAGTGCTTGAGAAGCATAATCAGGACAGCCTGGCTTTTGCTTCAATGAGCCAGCTACTTTTACAATGAAATTAGGTGAAACTGTGGCATCGATTTCTGAGCCCATATGGTGTTCAATATTGCCATTTATAGCATCAAACCAAAGTAATATTCTGGGTCCAGAAGTTGTATATGTCTCTTTTCTTTCTAGAGATTCCCAGATTGATTCTCTAGATCTTGAGTCTGCATGGACAGCTACCAATCCGCCTGTAAGAAAAAAAGCACTTTGCCTTTCAGCATCTGTGATCAGATTTAAATCAACTATGCTTGTAATTCTTGTATCTGAATTAATATCGACCAAAGTTGGTTCCAATTTGCCTTTTGGTCTTCTTAAATCCATCAAGCTTTCTGTAAAACTACTAACGATGCCTCGTGCTTCTGTATTGGGATTCCGCTTAACTTCTTTAAAGCCAGTGCCAGGTCTTGCAGCATGGTTATCACTTGATCCAATAAAACCAAATTTAAATCTTTTTGGATACTCAGGATTTGTAAAGTCAGTCATTGCAAGAATATATTGAGCCGAGCCAAGGGGCCTATAATTAAATGCGGGTTGGAAACAATCTCTACATTGGCCAGCATCAAGAAATTCATCCTCATCAGTTTCATTAACTGCGGCAAAACTCCCTGCACCCATATTGGCTGAATACATTTTTGTTTTTTCTACTAAATCATCACAGTAATTCTTATCAAAGCCTGCATTTGAACATCTTTCTGCCATTATATTTCCAGCTTGTTGACAAGTAGGTAAGAAATCGTCTGATGTTTCTGGACAATATAAAACTCCTTGATCATCAGCCAATACATCATTCCAAGATCTATATTCCTCTGCATTACCATGTCCCGAGTATAGCTCTATGAGAAATTGCGCGTCTTCGTCATCATAACCCTCCAGCTGACGCCTCCAATCAGATGTAGCTGGAGTATAAAATCCCCAAGTCGTCCCATGAGGTATCACCATAAATTCAGACTCATATTCGCGAAGTTTTGCAAAAAGGATATTAGGATCCTCTGCTTCTTCATAACAATCAATTGGTAAGTCCCTAGTGTTTATTTCTTTATCACAAATTGGAGTTTCTTTTATTTCTTCAAAAAATTTATCAAAAGCGTAATATCTTTGCCTGTTTTCTAAATCTAATGTGGCCGGTAGTGCTGAGAGTGTCCATGGTAAACCTAGGCGCATTACTTGAGGCGCGACTCCTCCTGCGCCAATTGCTCTAGGGGGCACAGTATTATCTTCAGTATCAAGGAAAATAACATTCTTGTGGCCATAGTGATTTGATGGATTTGGATCAACTTGAGTCCATTCCCACCCTAAAAAGCTAACTAAATCATTATTATTAGAGAGATTATTACACTGGCGAATACTTTCTTTTGTTTCAAGCCATTTTCTAGGTGTTGACGCTTCTGCATGATCATTTATGGACCAAAAATCTAGGGCTGAACAAAATCTTGCAAAATCACATGCATCAGAAACTGGTGATGCACCAGGACCATTAAAAAATGGTAATGACCACATGAATGCATCCGTTGAAAATGTCGTGTGCACATGCAAGTCGCCAAATAAAATTTGTTTCTCTGATTCCACTGCAAGAATTTGCTTGATGTTTTCAATTCTTTTTTCTTTATCAACAACTACTTGATTTGGCAGCATCATTTCTGAAATTTCACCAGCATCCTCAAGCATTCCAAATTGCTTGAAAACAGCTCCAAAGAAAAAAATAACATAAAAGAAGACAACTAATATGACCGATGACAAAAGAATTTTTTTCATATTATTTATCTGTATATTGTTTGATTCCTTGATGGGCCTACAGAAATAATGTTAACTGGTACTCCCAAAAAATCCTCAATGTAAAGTATATATTCTTGCGCATATTTTGGAAGATCTGAGAACTTATTACAATGCACCGTTGAACTTTGCCATCCAGTAAAACTCTTATACACAGGGGTAGATTGATCATAATCAATGCAAGCGTTTATTGTTTCAAGATTATCGAGAACATCCAATTTAGTAATACAAAGAGTTGTTACAGAATTTATAAAAATTACTTCTCTAAGCGCCTTTAAATCAAGCCAACCGCACCTCCTTGGTCTACCTGTAGTTGCACCAAATTCATTTCCAATTCTCGAGATTTCCTCTGCTGTTGAATCAAATAATTCTGTGGGGAATGGCCCTTCGCCTACTCTTGTGGTGTATGCCTTCGAAATGCCAAGAATATTATCAATAAATTTTGGACCTACACCAAGGCCAGAAGATACACCACCAGCTGTTGTATTGGAAGATGTTACGTAAGGATATGTGCCATGATCAATATCAAGCATAGAACCTTGTGCGCCCTCAAAAATAATATCATTTCCGTTTTTATAAAAATCCTCAACTAGTTCATTGGTATTGCATGAATAGCTCTTAGCTAAATCTTGAAACTTTTTGAGATCAGTAAAAATAATTTTGGGATCCAGTTCTTCCGCATTCAGTAGTTTTGTTAAGACCTTATTATGAAAATCTAAGATATTAAATAATTTCTCCTGTATTGACACAAGGTCCAGTAAATCACTGAATTTAATCGATCTTCGACCAACCTTATCCTCATATGCAGGACCGATGCCTCTGCCCGTTGTACCAATATTTTCTTGTTTGTCTCTAGCTTGATCGATAGCAATATGTGTCGGCAAAATTAAGGGACATTTAGCACTTATAAATAATCGGTTTTCAACGCTAATTCCGGCATTGTTTAGCATTTGGATTTCTTCTTCCAACGCCTGAGGTGAGATCACTACTCCATTACCAATTAGACATTTAGATTTAGGATTTATTATGCCCGAAGGTACAAGGTGTAAAACATGAGATTTTCCGTCTACCTTAATTGTGTGTCCTGCATTATGTCCACCTTGAAATCGACACACAACTGAAGAATCCTTGGTAAGTGCATCCACAATCTTGCCCTTGCCTTCATCACCCCACTGAAGACCAATCACAAGGGTGGTAGTCATAATTAAGGTTGGCTTTTACCGTCGGACTTATTTAAATACTTAAAGTAATCTGATTTTGGATCAATAAGAAGTACATCTGCTTTATTTTGAAAAGTGCTGGTGTATCCTTTTATGCTTCTTGTGAATTCGTAAAACTCTGGATCTTTTGAAAAAGAGTTAGCATATATGGCAGCCGCATCTGCGTCACCTTCACCCCTAATTTGCTCGGCTTCTTTGTAAGCCTCAGCTAAAATAATTACTTTTTCTTTTTCAGCTTTTGATTTAATTTCATCTGATATTTCTTTACCTTCTGCACGAAGCTCTTCAGCAAGTCTATAACGCTCAGTTCTCATTCTTTCGAAAACTGAATTACTTAACTCTGTCGGCAAGTCAATTCTTTTGACTCTGAAATCAATTATTTCGACACCTAAATCAGATACTGAAGATGTTAAATTCATTGTCATGGACTTCATCATTTCATCTCTTTCACCAGATACAAGTTCAGTAATTGTTCTTTTACCAAATTGGTTCTTTAGCTCAAACTCAGTTCTTTGACCAAGTAAATTGTTCAGCGTAAGAAAGCTCCCGCTTGTAGCAGTATAAAATGTTAAAACATCAACAATTCTGTATTTCACAAACGAATCAACTAATAGGTATTTACTCTCGATTGTTAGAATTCTATCTGGCTCTTCATCAAGACTCTGAAGCCTAGCATCAAATTTTTCCACGTTTTGAATAATTGGCAGCTTCAAATGGAGGCCAACAGGAACATCAGGTCTTATGACTTCACCAAACTGTGTCACAAGAGCCTTCTCCTTTTCGTTAACTATAAAAATGCTATTAACTAAAAGTATAAATATTAAACCGCCTAAAACTAAAATTATTGAAGATCTACTCATCGTCATCCCTCTTTTTATTTTGCTCCATTATTTTGTCAAGTGGTAAATACAGTAGGTTATTACCGCCTTCAACATCTACCATAATCTTTGTGGAACTTGATAAAACACTCTGAATAGCATCGAGATATAGTCTATCCCGTGTAACTTTTGGTGCTTTTTTGTATTCAGCTAATAATTTTTCAAACCTTACAACCTCACCTTCGGCATTCGCTATTACCTCTTCTCTATAAGCTTCAGCCTGCTGTACACGTGCAACAGCTTGACCTCGTGCTTCAGGCACTATCGATAAAGCGTATCTTTCAGCTTCATTTTGAAGTCTTACTTTATCTTCCCTTGCAGCAACCACGTCATCAAATGCATCTTTAACAGCACTAGGTGGATCAGTTTTTTCAATATTAACTTGTTGAATAATTAAACCTGTTGCATATAAATCAAGATAATTTTGTAATCGATCTTGCACATTAAGTGCTAGTGTTTGCCTCCCAGTTGTAAGTGTTTCCTCAAGAGAATTATCACCTACAACGTGCCTAAGTGCACTTTCAGTAGCTTGACGAAGACTTGCCTCAGGATCATTCACATTAAGAACAAAATCCTTTAAGTTCTTAATTCTGTATTGTACTGAGATTGTGACATCTACTAAATTTTCATCTTTAGTAAACATATTTGCAGTTTGTGAAAATCGTCTTGTAAGAGCAACATTTTCTGTATATCTCTCGTCTATGCCAGCAATCATAAAATTTAAACCCTGATCAGTTTCCTGATGATATTTTCCTAGCCTAAGTACAACTGTTCTTTCTGGTGCTTCGTTAATATATATACATTGCATAGCGAACAATATTAATAAGCCAAAGAAGACAAAACCAAGAATTCTTTTTAATGGGAAAGATGGTATTCCGCCTGAGGGACCACCACCATTTGATGAGCCTTTGTTGCCAAATATCATAGAAAATCTTTTTATAAGATCATCGAAATCTGGTCCATCATTATTATTTCGACCCCATGGATCTTTGTTATTGTTTTGATTATCCCAATTCACAATATGTTCCTTATGAAATTATATAACTTATATATGGTCAAAGACTTATATTCAAACATTTTTTTATAACTTTAGCTCTCTTATTAAAAATTCCTCAATATCTTTGTATTTATTAATGTCAAAAATATTAAGATCTTCCCAGCTTCTTATCCAAGTTATTTGCCTTTTAGCAAGCTGTCTTGTTGCAAAAAGAGTCTTTTCGTAAAACTCATTATTGCTTATCAGTCCTTCGATTAGATCAAAGGCTTGTCTATAATTTACAGCTTTTCTGATTGGATGTTCTGCTATTTGATATTTTGCTAGTAAATGTTCTGCTTCGTTGATCAGCTCATCATTTGCAAGGTAAGGTTGCCTTATTGCAATTTTTTCGTGCAAAGAGCTTCTTGATCTTGGTGAAATACCTATTTGAACAACTCGCAATGTGTTGTCTAATTTAATAATACTTTTTGTATTAGTTGGATTTTCTCGATTCAACTCAATTGCACGAATGATTCTTAATCTGTCATTTGAATTTATTAATTTTGAAGTTTCGAGACACTCTTGTTGAAGAATCTGGAATAACTCATTGGTATCGAGTTGTTCAAACTCTTCACGCAAACCAATATTTCTTCCGGGAAGAGCAGTAATACCTTTAAGAAGTGCATTAAAGTACATCATTGTACCTCCAACTAAAATTGGGATATTTCCTCTTTCAAATATTTTGTCAATTAAACTTATTGTGTCCGAAACAAATCTTGCAACATTATATGTATCATTGAGATCAATGTGATTGATTAAATGATGATGGTAGCGCTTTAAAATTGCATCATCTGGCTTACCAGATCCCACATTACAATCTTTATAAATTTGCACTGAGTCAACAGATATTATTTCAAAAGTATTGGTAAAGTTATTTAATAGGTTGATAACTATCTCGGTTTTACCTGTTGCAGTGGGTCCGAGTAAAAAAAGTACTGTTCTTTGAGTATTTTTTTGCAAAAGAATTTAAAGCGCTTCTTCGTTTTGCTCTCCAGTTCTAATTCGCACTACGCTTTCTAAACTAGAAACAAATATCTTTCCATCACCAATCTTGTCTGAACTTGCAGCCTTTGAAATAACTGAAATTATTTCATCGACCATCTCATCTGGTGTAGCTACTTCAATTTTAATTTTAGGTAAAAAATCAATGACATACTCAGCGCCGCGATACAACTCAGTATGGCCTTTTTGTCTACCATACCCTTTAACTTCTGTGATCGTCATTCCACTGATCCCAATCTTATCAAGCTCCTCTCTTACTGGTTCCAGCTTGAAAGGCTTAATAATTGCTGATACTAGTTTCATTTATTACTGATGATGTCCATTATATAGGATAGTTGAATTACTGTTGAGCCTCTTCTCTTCTTTATTATATTTTTTGCATTGGAAGATAGAGAAGTTGCTAGGTTTTCATCTTGAATGACATCTCTATATGCATTTACCAATTCAATTTTATTCCTTACAAGCAATGCAGCATCAGAGGAGATAAACTCATCTACTATTTCTTCAAAATTAAATGTATGAGGTCCTATTAATATTGGAGATCCAAAATATGCAGGCTCAATAAGATTATGACCACCTCTTTTTACAAGACTGCCTCCCATGAACGTTACTCTTGATCTTTGAAATAAGTCATCCATAATCCCAACTACATTTATGATAGTTATATCAACATCATCAAATGATTGTTTATCTGTATAAAGTCTTGAATTCAAACCGAATCTCAAACAAATATTTTGTAAATCTTTTGCTCTTTCAGGATGTCTAGGAGCTAGAACGAAATGCCCTTGAAATAGTTTCTCCTGTTTTAAATCCTTAAATGCCTCTATAACTATTTCATCTTCCTCTTTATGTGTGCTTGCTGCCAAAATAACTTCATCTGGAAGTGTATTTCCCAAATTTTGAATTTTATTAGGCTCAATATCATATTTCATCGAACCAACAACCATAATTTTATCTTTTAAAATTCCAAGGCCTCTAAATCGCTCAGCATGGACAGAGGTTTGCACAAAAACTTTTGAAAAATTATTTAATGCATTGGTTATAAGAGGTTTTACCATTTCATAATTTTTCTTTGATTTGACACTTAATCTTCCATTTAACAAGAAAACTTCAACGCCTAATACTCTTGATTCGTGGATAAGATAAGGCCATATCTCAGTTTCAAAAAGTAAAATACATACAGGTCTAACATCTTTTAAAAATTTTTTAACAAAAAGAAAAAAATCCCATGGTGCATACATGACTTTGTGATTAGAACCGAAGAGCTCATTAGCTTTTTCAAAGCCAGTCGCAGTATTGACTGTAATCATCACTTCATATGAGGAATCAATCTTAGAAACCAAATTTGATATGCCTATGACTTCTCCAAGACTAACAGCATGTATAACAATTACATTGTTAGATTTCTTAGAAAGATTAAATCCAAGACCTAGCCTATTACTAAACTGAGCTAAGTAAGTTTTATTTTTAAGACCTTTATAGATAACATTTACCAAAAAAAAGGGTAATAGTAAAAGAAAGAAAGTTTGGTAAAGAAATAGAAACAACATCTTAGTTAATTAATTAATGTAATAATATCCTTTTTTTATATTAAAAAATGCGGCTAGTAATTTTTATTTGGAAAACCATACTTTATTTACCAAGGAACTTTTATTTTAAGAATCGTGCCTTATCAAAAATTGTATTACCTTTACTAAGGCAAAGGCATAGGGTAGCAAAAAAAAATATTGAATTATGTTTTGCCAATGAAAATAAAAATACAATATCAGAGATTCTAAAAAATAGTGAGTTAAGCCTTACTCAGGCAATTTTTGACACTGGCATAGCTTGGTTTTGGGATGATGACAAAATCAACAAAATAGTAAAACATAAAATACACAATATCGAAATTCTTAATCAAAATAGTCTCGGCAATTTAATAATTTTTAAGCATTCCCTTCATCTTGAGCTTGATGCAAGGATTTTAGGTATGCATTCAGAAATTTATGGGGTTGGTAGAAAAAATAATTCAAATTATTTAGAGCAGGTTATCAAAAAAGGACGTCTGCGTGGTTTAAAAGATACAGCTTCAAATAAAGAAGTAAAGAAATTTATTAAATGGTTAAAAAATGGGAAATCAGTTTTATATGCAATCGATCAAGATTATGGAAAAAAACAATCATTGATCCGAAAATTCTTTGGTGCTGATGTTTATGTAATTAGCGTTACAGACAAAATTCAAGCCATAACAAAGTGTAATATTATTTTTATGAATTCATTCTATGATGAAGATAATATGCTTCACATTAGTCTTGAGTTAGTCAAGCCCAAAGGGAAAAAGATAGTATCAAGCTCAGAAATACACAGTATTATTGAGGATTCAATTAGAGCAAATCCTGGGGAATATCTGTGGCATCATAGAAGATTCAAAAGTGTATTAGGAAAAAGCTTTTATAAATGACTATAAATAAAATCGATGCATTAAAAGGATTTATGCCCCAACATGAAGGTGTTGCTTTGCAAAAGTGGAGTGCAATTTTTTCCCTGCATGGATCTGTAGTGGAGATCGGTACATATGGAGGAAAGTCATCCTTATATCTAGCATCTGGAGCAAAAAAAAATGATCAGATTGTATTCACAATTGATCATCATTATGGCTCCGAGGAGCACCAAATTGATCAAGAATACTTTGATGAAAGTAATTATGATAAGTCTCTTGGTAGGGTAAATACAGTGCCACTTCTTCAAAAAAATCTCAGCAAAGTAAAAGAAATCAACAATGTTATTCCACTTATTGGTGATGCAAACCTTGTATCTCGTTTTTGGCAGATGAAAATTGGTCTATTATTTATTGACGGCAGTCATACAAAAAAATCTGCTGAGAATGATTTTAATAATTGGCAAGAAAAAATAGTGAGTGGTGGCGCTCTTGTTATTCATGATATATACGAAAATCCTGAAGAAGGTGGTCAAGCTCCTTATGAAATCTTTCAGTTGGCGTTAAAAAGTGGATATGAACTATTTGATAGAGAAGATACTATTGTTTGCTTAAAAAAATTAATTGGCTAGAAAAATCTCCGATGCAGTCGAATATTTATATACAGCATCAAAAGCAAGTATTTCTGCACCAGCTGTCCAATTAGGTTGTTCTTCAGGCCAAAAAATTTTTTCTTTATATTGCCAGCCCATGTATGGAATCATATTTTCATCACTGATTTGGATGACGTCAGTCAATAATTTTTTAGCAAGGTCTTTTTCATCAACTTTCATAAGAGCAATTACAAATTCACAAGTCTCTGCAACCGTAACCCATGGTTGATCAGATACGCATTTTATTCCAAGATCACTTACGTAAAACTTTTCTAAAGTTTGTTTAATGTATTTGGTTTCCTCAGATTTATCTAAAACTCCTGACAAGACTGGATAATAAGAATCCATAGAAAATCTGCTTCTATCTTTTTTTTTATCAAATTTATTAGATGGATTTTTTATTGCATCTGTTAAATTTATTAATAACTCTTTTAAAAGATTAGTTTCTTCTCCTATAACTTTATATAAATGCAAAGCAGATTGAATACTTTTTGCAATAGATGAATTACCTGTAAGCAAATAATCGAAATCTTTGTTGCCCTTTTCATCAATATTCCAAATTATTGCACCAGACTTTGATTGTAATGAGCTGATAAATGATAAGCATCGTGTTAGTGGCTCTTGCATTGAATTTATATAAGTATGATCTTTATAAAGCAGATAATGACAAAACAATGCAACTGCAAAATAAGATGCATGATTTGATTGTTTATTCATTTCAATTGGGCTTGAGGAGCTATACAGCTCATACCAGCTGCCATCTGGATTCTGATTGCTTTTACTCCAATCTAGCGCTGCTTCAAATTCATCTCTAAAACCAGAAATTGCAAGACCCATAGCTGATTCAAGATGATCCCAATGATCATGCTCACCTTCATCAGTGGAAGGAATTGAACCATCAGAATTTTGATTATTTTTAATAAACTCACCCAAATTCTTAATTTGAGTAACAACTTTATCCGGATTCATGGAGTATTCTTAAAATACATGGATAAACTTTTACCAAGTACTGGATTTAAAAATCGTTCTATAACATCAAGAATTGGAGTATTTTGCATAATTTGTCTTTCTAAAATTTTTTTATAAAACTGTACAAATATATTCTCATCCTGATTCCTATAAAAGAAACATCTGAGCCACCAATATGGCGAGTGTAAAGAATGAAATCTCTCATAATCAAAACAATCAAATCCATGAGCCTCGATTTCCTTTATTAAAGGGTCTCTTTTAAAAATTCTTAAGTGGCCTCCAGGTTCCTTTTGATAATCATTTGATAACATCCAGCATATTTTTTCTGGAAAATAAGCTGGCACGCTTGCTAAAAAATATCCCCTCGGTTTCAAAACTCTTTTTATCTCTTTAAGTGCATCGTTATATTCATGCAAATGCTCCAAGACTTCTGAGCAAACTATTAAATCAAACTCATCATCTTTAAATGGTAATTTGTATGAATTACCCAAGACAAATTTTTTATCTTTATGCGGTAATTCTTCAAAAAATTTAAAATTTTCCATACAAATATCTAATGAATCTTTATTTAAATCTAATCCTATTAAGTATGAGGATGGAAAAGCTTCAAGAGCTCCAAATATATGCCTTCCTTCACCACATCCAATGTCTAAAATTTTGACATCATGATTTAGACTGAGTTTTTTAAAATTAAAGGTGAGCATTAATTTTTCTTGTTATCAGGCTTTCATATTTCTGAGCAATGACCAGCCAACTAAAATTCTTAATAATATGAATTCTACCATTCCTGGCTTTTAATAAATATTTGTCATAGTCAGTGAAAATTTTCTTCACAGCATTCGCGATGCCAATTGAATCAGCCGGTTCAATTAATTCTGCGTATTCAGAAGTAATTTCAGGTATTGAAGCAACATTAGTTGCAATAAGTGGAATCTCACATGCCATTGCTTCTCCAACAGGAAAGCCAAATCCCTCATATAATGAACTTACAATTGCTATGTTGCTTCTTGCATACTCAGAAGCAATCTCACTTTTTGTAAGATTAGTTTTAAAAGATACTCTGTCATTCAAATCAAGTTTTGAAATTAACCTGTCAGTATGACCTCCACTACGAGGATTTCCGATAACAACTAATTTTATTTTAGGATAAATATCTTTCAATGTGCTTAACGCATTAAGTGTGAAATCTAAGCCCTTTAGCGGAATATCAGCGCTTGCAGTTGTGATAAGTCTGAAACTATCCTTTTCTATATTTGATTTTGGTTCAAAAGTTTCAGTATCTATTCCATTTGGAATAACATCTATATTTTCTGAATTTACATTAAGATATTTTTCAATGTCTTTTTTTGAGTTAAGGGATGGAGTAATTACTTGATTGATCTGCGGAGCCACTTTCCTATGCATACCCAAAAAACTGTACCAACTAAATATAAGTAGCTTTTTGATAATACCGTTGGAGTATTGCAACTCATAATTTTTGTCGATAACTACTGGATGATGTATGACCTCTGCAAATGGAATATGCTTTTGAATGTCAATCATTCCAAAAGATAATGATTGATTATCAATTACAAAATCATAATTGTTGTGAAAATCAATAACTGACATGCGATTACCAAATGTTCTCATTTCAGGAAAACCACCAAACAGAGTTACAAAGAATTCATAATAATCATCAAAGGTTTTATTCTTTTTTTTAAAAAATTTTTCTTTTCTGTCATAAAAGTTAAATGTTGAGAATAAATCTAATCCAGGGTATTGTTCGAGCTTTACCTTTGAATTTAAGTTTGGATAAGGTGGTCCAGAATAAACTGTAACTTCATGCCCAAGCCTTGATAATGCGTTAGATAATTCAGTAACGTAAATGCCTTGACCACCACTAAATGGCGCACTTCTATAACTTAAAATCGCTATTTTGTAATTTTTCAATTGATTAGTAGCTTAATTTATTGGGTCAAGCCAATGAGCATATTTTTTATTTTTATTGGTAACAGTATCAGTAAATATTTTTTGTAATTTTTTTGTGATAGGTCCAATCATTGAATCTCCAATTGTAGTTTCATCCACTTTAGAAATTGGAGTCACTTCAACTGCTGTGCCAGTAAAAAATGCCTCATCAGCATCAACTAAATCTTCGTATTTTAACTTCTTTTCAATTACATCAATATTTTCATCTTGCGCAATCTTTATAATACTTTGACGAGTTATTCCGTTGAGGCAATTATCTGGAGTGGGCGTAATTAATTCCTCATCTTTTACAATAAAAAGATTTTCGCCACTTCCTTCAGAAATATTTTCATTTGAATCCAATAATAATGCTTCATCAGAGCCTCTTTCAATAGCGTCATGAAGGGCCATGATTGAATTTACATAAGTGCCAATAATTTTATTATTTGAATAAAGAGGATTTTCGAATTGATTGTATGGAGATGTAACAATACTTATTCCATTAACTTTTTTTTCAGGATCCATATATGAAGGCCATTCCCAACATGCAATACCAACATTAGTTGAAAGATTGTTCGCTCTTAAACCTAACTCTTCAGGGCCCAGAAAAATAAATGGTCTTATATAGGCTTCTTCAAGGTTATTTTTAATTAGAACATCCTTTTGTAATTGATTAAGTTCTGTTTGAGTATAGGGAATTTTTATATTTATTTTTGATGCTGCACTAAAAAGTCGTTCAGTATGATCCTTTAACCTAAAAATAGAGCCATTTTGATTACCTTTATAAGCTCTTAATCCCTCAAAGACTCCCAGTCCATAATGCAGTGTGTGAGATAATGCATGTATTTTTGCATCATCCCATTTATAGAACTCTCCGTTTAACCAGATATGTTTTGAATCAGTGTTTAAGAACATTTTAGGATAGTATTATGACAAACAAGGTTAAAATATTAAATTAAATATTAATATTGATGAATAAAAATATTTTCAGAGAATATGACATCCGTGGAAAATATCCTGAAGAAATCAATGAAGACGTTTATTCGATTATTGGCAAAGCTATTGCTGTTAAGTGTCAAAACGAGAAAGTAAATAATGTTTGCCTGGGTAGAGACGGTCGCTTATCTGGAAAAATTCTTATGGAGGCGCTTGAAAAATCTTTAATCACTGCCGGAATTAACGTTGAAAATATTGGTCTTACAACAAGCCCTCTTCTCTATTATGCAGCTAAAAAGCAAAATTCAAAAAGTGGGATAATGGTGACTGGTAGTCACAATCCAAAGAACTACAATGGAATTAAAATGGTAATTAATGATATGCCAGTCTCAGGAATGGAAGTTCTTTCATTGGTTAAGAAAGAGATTCATTCCAAAAATCAAGGGAGTATAACTATTAACAATTCTATTGTTGATCAGTATATTGAAGAAGTAGTTGACTGCAAAAAATTTGATCTAAGTAGCTTAAAAATCGTTGTTGATTGTGGAAATGGTGCGGCAGGCATCATTGCACCAAAACTTTTTAATGCTTTGGGTTGTAATGTGATTGAAATGTTTTCTGAAGTTGATGGAAATTTTCCAAATCATCATCCTGATCCGGGTAATCCTAATAACCTAATAGATATTGCCAAAATGGTAGTTTCAGAAAAAGCTGATCTTGGTATGGCATTTGATGGAGATGGTGACAGACTTGGCCTGATAGATGAAAATGGAAAGTTAATATTTCCTGATAAAATCATGATGTTATTTGCAAGAGATTTATTAAAAAGTTATGAGGGTGGAAAAGTGATTTTTGATGTTAAGTGTTCTTCAAAACTTACTGAAGTAATTGAGGGAAATGGAGGAGAAGCAATCATGACACCTACAGGTCACTTTCATATTAAAAATTCATTAAAAGAAACAATGGCAATGCTTGCAGGAGAAATGAGTGGTCATATCTTCTTCAATGATTATTGGTATGGTTTTGATGATGCACATTATGCAGGCTTCAGATTACTCGAGATTATTAAGAAAAATAACAGGCCTCTATCAAAACTCATAGAAGAATTTCCAAGTACATGCGCGACACCAGAGATCAATATTGATGTTGAAGATGTTAAAAAGTTTGATGTGGTAAATGAATTTATACAAAAATGTGATTTTCCAGGCTCAAAAATAAATACTATTGATGGAATAAGAATCGAATATGATGATGGGTGGGCTTTGTTGAGGGCTTCAAATACATCACCAAAACTTGTATTTCGATTTGAGGGAGATAACATTGAAAGCCTTAAAAATATAATCTCGCAATTTAAGAATCAGTTTGAGTTAATTTTTCCAAACTTAGAGAAAATTAAATATGAAGAATGAAAGAAAACAAGTTATTTTGCAGACACTCGCAAAGCTGCTTGAAACACGGTCTCCATCAAAGGTCACTACTGCATTATTAGCAAAAGAGTCTGGGATTACTGAAGCCGCTCTTTACAGACATTTTCCAAGCAAGAGACGTATTTTTCTTGAATTATTTAATTTTTGTGATGATTCAATTAGAGCAAAAGTTACGGAGTTAAAAAAGACCAAATCTAAAGATATAGAAAAGGCAAAAACACTATTCTACTTTGTAGTAGTTTTTGTTGAGAAAAATAGAGGCTTTGCAAGGATATTATCAAGAGAAGCATTGGGCCCTGACGAAAAAAATGTTATTGATGCAGTAAATCAGTTTTTTAATAGTCTTGAACTATCGTTTAAGCAAATTTTTTCTAATGAAAAGGCCCTTAAAATTCCTAAAAGTTTAGCAGCTCAAGTTCTTACAACAAATCTTGAAGGAATTATTGCTAGGTTCATTCGGTCAGAGTTTAAAGAGAATCCAAGCTCTTATATTGATAACTACTGGATTGTGGCATCAAGCTCAATCTCCAGCTAAAGATGTTTAGTTTAAGAAAGTGAATATTTTTTTAATCGGGCCAATGGGTGCTGGAAAAACTACTATTGGTAAATATCTTGGGCAAAAACTAGCTTATAAATTTCTAGATGTTGACCATGAAATTGAAAAGACAGAAAAAAAAACAATTAATGATATTTTTATAGAAAATGGAGAATCAACATTCAGAACTATTGAAAGTAATGTGCTGAGATCTATTGTGAGTAAAGATAATCAGGTTATTGCAACAGGTGGAGGCATAGTTACTAGAAAGGAAAATATTGATCTAATGGTCGAGAAAGGTAAAATCGTTTATCTAAATTTAAGTATTGAAACTCAATTGATAAGATTAAAAGATGACCATAATAGGCCTCTTTTAAAAGAATCGACTGATATTAGAACTACTTTGAAGAATCTTAATAAAAAAAGAGGTGCCATTTACCAAAGTATTGCAAATTTTTCAGTATCATCTGAAGGTGATCATAATAATGTTGTTAATAAAATAATTAATAAACTATCTGAATGAAAATAATATCAGTCAAAAGTAAAACACAACCATATGATGTTGTGATTTCAAAATCTGCTCTCACGAAGAAACATTTACAAAGTGTGATGGCTAAAAGATCAAAGGTGCTTTTGATTACAGATTCTAAAATTCCAAAAAAACATATAATCAAAGTAAAAAAGATAATTGGTCAGTATAGTGTCTCATTGCATACATACTTGATGAATGCAGGTGAATCATCTAAATCGCAAAATGTATTTTTTGATATACAAGATTATTTGCTAAAAAATAGATTTGAAAGAAATGATCTAATAATTGCATTTGGTGGAGGTGTTGTAGGAGATATGTCTGGCTTTGTTGCAAGCACCTATTTAAGAGGAATCGATTACTTACAAGTACCCACAACACTCTTATCGCAAGTTGATTCATCAGTTGGTGGCAAAACAGCTATCAACACAAGACATGGCAAAAATCTTATTGGTAGTTTTTATAATCCCTTAAAAGTCATCATTGATCTAAGCTTCCTAGAGACTCTACCTGAAAGAGAATATAAAGCGGGCCTTGCTGAAATTATTAAATATGGACTTATCAAAAATAAGAAGCTTCTTAATTATTTATTTGCGAACGAAATCAAGGTTAATGATAAAGCTCTCGATGCTCTTGAGTATATTATTTATGAATCTGTGAAAACAAAAGCAAAAATAGTTTCTATGGATGAAAAAGAGAGTGGTGTAAGAGCAATCCTAAATTTTGGGCATACTTTTGGACATGCCATCGAAGCTCATCACAACTATAAATCATTTTTGCATGGTGAAGCAGTAGCAATTGGTATGTTAATGGCTGCAAAGCTGTCTCAATTCGAGAATCATATTAGTGAAAAACAATTTAATTTCATTAAAAAATTGCTTAATCAATATAATTTGAATTACAAATTAAAAAAGATGACTTACAAGGATTTCACAAAACATATTAAGCAAGACAAAAAAGTCAAGAGTGGTAAGGTGAGAATTGTATTATTAAAAAGACTTTCCAATGCTTTTGTGACTGAAAAATTTGGGCAATTAAATTTTTCTAGAGCAATTAAGCAGCACTTGCAGTAGTAGCTTTTAAAAGATCATTAACGCTCAGCGCTTTTGGTGAAATCAACCAAAAAAGAGGTTCATAACTTTCAAAGTCTTCAATGATAGCTTTGCTTCTTGGGCTATTTGTAAATTTATGATGCTTAATTATTTGATCTTTCAGATGCTGTCTGTGTCCATTCATGTCCTCGCCAATAATCCTTTCTAGATTTATTAATTCTCTATTACATTTGTCAAAAAATGTTTTGTCTGTATCAAGCACATATGCGAAACCACCCGTCATGCCTGCTCCAAAATTTGAACCAACCTTGCCTAGCACAGTCACATGCCCACCTGTCATGTATTCGCAACAATGATCTCCAGCACCCTCAATAACTGAGGTAGCACCAGAGTTTCTTACTGCAAACCGCTCACCAACAGTACCTGAAACAAATAATTCACCACCGGTCGCTCCATAAAGGGCTGTATTGCCAACGAGAACAATTGGCTCAGATTGATTAGCATAGTCAGCACTATTTTTAATAATGATTCTTCCACCACTCATTCCTTTGCCAACATAGTCATTAGCATCCCCATTTAAAATTATATCCAGACCTTTTGAATTCCAAACACCTAAACTCTGTCCAGCATTCCCTGTGAGCTTAATAGTTTGTGTTTGTTTTAGACCTTTTGCGCCATATATCTTTGCAATATATCCTGATATTGGAGCACCTACAGATCTATCACGATTTGTAATTTTTAAAGCAATTTCATTTGGTATTTCTTGATCAATTGAGCGTTTAAATTTCTTAAGAATCTTTTTCGATAAGTCTCCTTTATCCCATGGATTATTAAATTGAACATTGCAGAAGTGGGATGATTTAGATTTATTATCGGTTTGAAGAAGTGGGCTTAAATCAATATCAGAATTGTTCATTGAGGACACATCTTCAAGTAATTCTGTTTTGCCAATAATATTTTCTAATTTTTTATATCCCAGTTCAGCTAGGATACTTCTGACGTCATCAGCTATGAAGTTAAAATAGTTTTTTACTCTTTCTTTCTCACCAACAAAATGGTTATCAATTATGTCTTTTCTTTGAGTTGCAACACCGGTAGCGCAGTTATTTAGGTGGCAAATACGTAAATATTTACAACCCATAGCAATCATTGGGCCTGTACCAAATCCAAATGACTCGGCACCTAGAATTGCAGCCTTCACAACATCTAAACCAGTTTTTAGACCTCCATCTGTTTGAACTCTGACTTGATTTCTAAGTCCTGCACTTCTCAATGCCTGATGTGTTTCTGCAAGACCAAGCTCCCAAGGTGAGCCAGCAAATCTAATTGATGATAATGGACTTGCTCCCGTACCTCCATCATGACCAGATATTGTAATTAAGTCTGCGTAAGCTTTTGCGACTCCGCATGCAATGGTACCTACACCAGGTTCTGCAACAAGTTTCACCGATACCAAAGCATTTGGGTTTACTTGTTTAAGATCAAAAATTAGTTGTGCAAGATCTTCAATAGAATAGATATCGTGATGAGGGGGAGGTGAAATAAGAGTGATGCCCGGAGTCGAAAATCTTAATTTTGCAATCAAGTCATTTACCTTACCTCCAGGTAACTGACCTCCTTCACCAGGTTTTGCGCCTTGAGCAATTTTAATTTGAAGTACTTCGGCATTTACCAAATAGGATGGAGTTACGCCAAATCTGCCTGATGCAACTTGCTTTATCTTAGACATTTTTATTGTGTTATGTCTATTTGAATCCTCACCACCCTCACCTGAATTAGATCTTGCTCCCAATTCGTTCATAGCTTCTGCTAGTGTCTCATGTGCAACTGGTGATAATGCTCCTAGGCTCATACCTGCAGAATCAAAACGCTTTAGTATATTTTTAGTTGATTCAACTTTGCTCAAATCAATGGGCTTTAAACTTGATCTAATTTTGAGATGATCTCTTAAAGATGAGGATGGACGATTATTTACATGATGTGAATATCTATCAAATTCCTCTCTGGAAGAAGTCTTAACTGCTCGCTGAAGTGTTTCTACAACATCTGGATTATAACTGTGATATTCTCCTCCATGAACAAACTTCAGAAGCCCCCCAGGATTTATATCTGAAAGATTGGATGTCGCATATTCCATCAATTTTTTGTCCTGTTTTTTGAGCAGTTTAAAAGTTTTACCTTCAATTCGGCTCACAGTATTTGTAAAACACAAATCTACAACCTCTGAACTAATACCCACAATTTCATGAAGTTGTGAACCTCTGTAACTCGAAATTGTAGATATCCCGATCTTTGAAATTATTTTTAGAAGCCCTTTGTTTATACCTTTCCGATATTTCGCACAATTACCCGTGGGGCTTCCAGAAATCTCACCTCTTTTTGTTAAGTCTAAAATAATTTGAAATGCTAGCCATGGATATACAGCAGTCGCACCAAAACTTATGAGACAAGCAATCGAGTGAGTATCCCTTGCAGATGCAGAGCTTACAAGGATGTTTGCATCAGATCTTAATCCACTTTTAACAAGATTTTGGTGAATATATCCAGTTGCAAGCAATGCGTTGATGCTCAATTCGCCTTCGTTAGGCAAGTCTTCATTTAATTGGATAATTGAGTAACCATCTTTGACTGCTTTCTCAACTTCATCCCCTAATCTAGTGATAGCCTTCTTTAGACTCATTGATTGGTCGTAGGCTAGATTAAATTCTTTAATTTTAAAAAGCTTATTTTTTCTTAAAGTAATTAGTTTCTTATGTGATAAGACTGGTGAAGTCGTTACGATTCTTCTCGCATGCTCCTCTGTTTCCTCAAAGATATTTAATTCAGGTCCAAAACAAGTCTCAAGTGACATTACAGAACTTTCTCTTAATGAATCGATTGGTGGATTAGTTACTTGCGCAAACTGTTGTCTGAAATAATCATAAATCTGGCGTGGCATCTTACTCAATGCTGCGAGCGCTGTGTCATCACCCATTGAACCAGTTCCTTCGTTTGATTCAACTGCCAGAGGTTTAATAATGCTATCTTTCTCCTCTGAGTAGAGCATAAAATATTTTGAAGCCTTTAATAATCTTTCTTTTGTAATAGACTTAATTACAGGTCCATCGAACTCAAAAAAACTAGACTCTAAATAATGAGCTGAACTTTTCAGCCACTTTCTGTATGGTTTTGATAGTTTGAGTTTTTCGTCTATCTCACTTTGGTTAATTAGTTCGCCTGTTTCTGTATCTATAGCAAAGATCCCACCAGCTGATATTCTGCCTTTGGAGAGTATATTTGTTTCTTTTGTTGGATTAATGCCTATCTCTGAACCAACTGTAACGATGCCGTCTTTATCAATCTGGAATCTTGATGGTCTTAATCCATTCCGATCAAGCAAACATATAGCAAGCCTGCCATCACTAAGAACAATCCCTGCAGGCCCGTCCCATGCTTCCATGTGCATAGAGTTATATTCATGAAATGCCTTTAAGTCCTGATCAATGCTATGCACATTTTGCCATGCGGGAGGCAATACCATTCTCAAGGCTCTAAACAGATCGATGCCACCCTTATTTAGCAATTCAATCATATTATCAAGCGCGGAAGAATCTGATCCAGTTTCGTTCACTAAATCTTTGAATTTGTTGATCTTTGGTATTAATGGAGACGAAAATTTAGATTGTCTCGCCCTAGCCCAATTTCGATTACCTCTAATTGCATTGATCTCACCATTATGTGCTAATAATCTGAATGGTTGAGCTAAATGCCATTTAGGTAGTGTGTTGGTAGAAAACCTTTGATGAAACAGACATATCTTTGCTTCAAAGTTAGGCTTTGCAATATCAATATAAAATTGATCAATTGCGTTTGGCAACATCAAGCCTTTATAGATAATTGTTTGACTAGACATGCTACAAATGTAGAAGTCTTCTTCGATATAAAATTTCTCTTCAATAAATTTTCTTGCTTGATAAAGGCAGGCCTCGAACTTATTACGATTTAAATCTTTATCTATAGAGGTAATAAAGATTTGAGAAATATTTGGTAAACTTTTCCTTGAAATCTTGCCTAATACAGATCTGTTTATTGGCACTTTCCTTGTAGCAAATAATTCTAAGTCTTCATCATTAAAAATTTTATTTATTTGATTTAAATAAGCCTCTAATTTTTTACTGTGAAAAATCATTGCAACAGCAAAGTGGTTTGGTGTTGATATATTTTGCTCTTGTTTAAGTGTTGATTTAAAAAAGTTATGATTCAGATCAAAAAGTAATCCACAACCATCGCCAGTTTTTTTATCTGATCCAATCGCACCACGATGAGTCATGCTTGTTAATCCTTCGATAGCATTGTTTACGATTGATCGACTTCTGATTCCATCTTTTTGAGCAATAAGCCCAAAACCACAATTATCTTTTTCAAAATTTGGATCAAAAAGTTTAGTTTTTATCATCATAAAATTTAGATCTTGATTAACAAGGGAGTAGATAATAACATAAAAATGTCATACTATGTCATACCCTAATGAGAAGAAAACATAAGCAAATCAAAATTGATAAAGGCCTCATGCTCTTTACTCAACCAAAATCCCCATATATTTATGGAAAAATAAGACTTAATAGAAAATACTTCACCAAATCATTTGCTCCCATTACTGACCTAAAAGAAGCCGAAGAAAAACTTTTAACCTGGCGAGATGAGTTAGTATCTAAAAAATCTCAAAATGATGCTAGTGAAGTGAATGCCATTAAAAGTAGGAATGAGTACGTTGACTTCAAGAGCTTGAATAATGATTTTCAGTTTCTTGAAGTAAATAGATATGATCCAAAGAAAAAAAGCATTGAAGAGAGAAAAATAAATTTTGTTGAAATATATGAAAATTACAATAATGTTGACGCTGCAAACCAAGCCCATAGATGTCTTGACTGTGGCAATCCCTATTGTGAATGGAAATGTCCAGTACATAACTACATACCCAATTGGTTGAAATTAGTGAATGAGGGAAATATTCTTCAGGCTGTTGAGTTATGTCATCAAACAAATAGCCTTCCCGAAGTATGTGGAAGAGTGTGTCCTCAAGATAGATTATGCGAAGGTGCTTGTACACTTAATGATGGGTATGGAGCTGTCAGTATTGGAAATATTGAAAAGTATATTACTGATAAAGCGTTTGAAATGGGCTGGAAACCTAACATGGAGGGTAGAACATGGATTAATAAAAAGGTTGCGATTATTGGATCTGGACCAGCAGGACTATCATGCGCGGATGTGTTAATTCGAAATGGTGTGAATTGTGATGTTTTTGAAAAACAATCTGAGATTGGCGGGTTGCTAACTTTTGGAATACCTGAATTCAAACTTGAGAAAAGTATTGTTAAAAAAAGACGAAGGATTTTTGAATCTATGGGAATAAATTTTAAGTTGAACTGTGAAATCGGTGTTGATATTAGCTTTGATGAAATTATGAATGACTATGACGCCATATTTCTTGGAACTGGAACTTATACATCCCTTCAAGGAGGATTTAAGGGTGAAAATTTATTAGGAGTTCATAAAGCAATTGATTATCTAATTGGTAATACCAATCATTTACTAAAAATTAAGCAAAAGAAATCATCCTATATTAATTTGAAGAATCAAGAGGTTGTTGTATTGGGTGGTGGTGACACAGCTATGGATTGCAATAGAACAGCTATAAGGCAAAACGCAAAAAGTGTAAGTTGTCTTTACAGAAGAGATGAAAACAACATGCCAGGATCTCGAAAAGAAGTTATTAACGCAAAAGAGGAAGGAGTAAATTTTGTATTCAATGTTCAGCCGATTGAAATCATTGGAAAAAATAAAGTTGAAGGTGTAAAAACAGTTCTTACCAAATTGGGGGATCCTGATATTAATGGAAGAAGAATGCCGATTCCAATTAAAAATAGTGAGAAAATTTATCCTGCAGATGCTGTCATAGTTGCATTTGGCTTCAGAGCAAGTCCTGAGGCTTGGTTTAAAGATCATAAGATTGATACATCTAAAGATGGGCTTGTTATTGCAGAAGAAGAACAAGAATTTAAATTTCAAACTTCCAATTCAAAGATTTTTGCTGGTGGTGATATGGTAAGGGGTTCAGACCTAGTTGTTACTGCTGTTTGGGAAGGTAGGGAAGCAGCAAAAAGTATCATTAATTTTTTAACCAAGCACTAAATCAAATGTATCATCCACTTTTTTTGAGAGCGCTTCAAAAAAATAAATTAGAGACTCCCCCAATATGGTTAATGCGTCAAGCAGGAAGATATTTACCAGAGTATCAATTAATAAGAAGGAGGTTTAAAGACTTCCTAGATATGTGTAAACATCCTGAAATTTGTGCTGAATTAGTAATGCAACCAATCCAAAGATATGATCTGGATGCCGCAATTTTATTCTCAGACATATTAACTATTCCAGACGCATTCGATCTTGGACTCAAATTTTATGAGGGGGAAGGTCCAGTATTTGAAAGACCAATTAACACAGTCAATGACATATCGTCTCTATGTGAATTTGATGAAGGTAAGCTCAGTTATGTCTATAGAGCGGTTGAGATTACAAAAGAGAATCTTAGCTCAACTATTCCTTTAATTGGATTTTGTGGCAGTCCATGGACGCTTGTAGCTTACTCAATCCAAGGAGGATCATCGAAAGATTTCAAAAAAACTAAAGATTTTATTAGTATGCATCCTTGCGAAGTAAAGCAGTTACTTGAGAAAATTACATCAGCATGTTTTTTATACTTAAAGGAACAAGTCAAAAGCGGGATAGATGCAATACAAATTTTTGACTCATGGGCGGATTTGTTAGATGTTAATCAATTCAATGAATTCTCCCTAAAGTTTACTAAAGATTTAGTGCGTATGCTCAAAGACGATGATGTTACAAATCATGTACCAATTATATTGTTTGAGAAAGCGCCTCCAATAGAAGTTGCAAAAATACCATTTGACGGACTTGCATGCATGAGTTTGCACCATAGTAATTCCCTGAATGAAGCAAAAAACAAATTGCAAGATAAGTTTGCAATTCAAGGTAATTTAGATCCAAAGGTTTTAACGCTAACGGAAAAAGAAATTACTAAAGAAACTGAAATGATATTAGATACAATGGCAGATTATCCAGGATTTATATTTAATTTGGGGCATGGAATTACACCAAATATTCATCCAGATAAGATACAAGTGATGATTGATACTATACGTAATCCTTAAGTTAAAAATTTTGATCTATAAGCAAATGTGCGCTGCAATCACCCATTAAGTCAACAAACATTACTCTCTTTAAAAAATGCCATTTCCCATCCTCTTTTACAAATGTGTCGTGATATCGACCAGCGATAATTGGTTGCAAGGGAAAATCTTGGGTTGCTTGAATGACTGAATAATATGACCGTGAGTCCGCAGATCCTGCGTTAGAGTCTATATTTACAATAATGTTTGTTGTAATGTGCTTTGTGCAAGGTGTTCCAGTTTCTTCATATATTCGACAAGAGTCCTCATACATTTTTAATATATTTTCTTTTCCTTTTACGGTGCTATCAGTTGCCGGAGCATAAATTTCTCCTTTGACAAAAATCTCAGCAACTGAACCTAAGTTTCCTAAATCTAATTGCTCCGCATATGCAAATATCAAATTCTTTATTTCCTGTATATCATTCATTATTTACTGCTCCTCTAAATCATTTGGAAAGTCTGCGCTTAAAGTAAGAGATTCATAACTCTCTAAATCAGCTCTTAATTCCTCAAGTCTTTCTTTATATGTGGTTAAGACACCTGCACCAAGCAATAACTTATTTGGGGGGTTATCATCTCTTGTTAATGAAAAGATAATTTTTGCTGCCCTTTTAGGATCACCGGGCTGCTTACCATCGATTTGACTTATCATATTTATCCTACTGCCTACATGCTCATCATAATCACTAATATTAATTTTTGATTTTTTCATTGAACGACCTGACCAATCAGTGCGAAAAGCTCCGGGTTGAACTGATGTAACCGAAATATTCAGTGGTCTAACCTCTTTGTCTAGCGCCTCCATAAGACCCTCCAAAGCAAATTTTGAAGCACTGTAGTACCCTGTGCCGGGATTTGCCATTAATCCAGCCTGAGATGAGTTGTTAATAATGCGTCCAAATTTTTTATGTCTCATATGTGGCAAAACTTTCTTGGTCAGCTCAAGCGCACCAAAAAAATTTGTTTCAAAAAGATTTTTTACTTCTTGGGATTCCCCTTCTTCAATAGCGGATAAATAACCATACCCTGCGTTATTAACTAATACATCAATCTTTTCAAAATTTTTAATCATTGTGTCCACACATTTCTGAATCTGACTGGCATCAGTTACATCCAAACTTAAAGGTATTGATGTGGATGGATATTGTTTACATATATCTGCAATGTCATCAATATTTCTTGAAGTAACACCTACAATATCACCGGCCTCAAGAGCTGAAAGAGCAATTTCTCTCCCAAATCCAGTTGAACAACCTGAAATTAACCAAACAAAAGGTTTATTGTATTCTGTCATCCTACTCTTCAATTCTCCATGCATAGCTTTGAGCTCTAATCTTTAGTTGCTCTTCACGTTCTATAGTGGAAATATATTGCTCTTCTGAAAGATTTTTCTTTGCATCCTCTATCAATAATAATTGCGATTTTACATATAAATCTTTTCCAACCACTTCATTTGGAAATCCAGACCATCTCAAAGTTAAAATTCCCTCACTCAATCCAGATGGATCTAACCAATTATGAACACCAGGATCTTTTTGACTAAGAATATATGAATATGTTCCAGATTTATTAATTTTTGATTGGTAATTATTAAGACTCCCATTTTTGAACATGATTTCATTAGTAGTGCCCCAAATATTTGTGATTGGTGCAATAAAATATTTTGCTCCATCTAGAAAGATCTCCAAATGCAAACAATGATCCTTACTTGGTAAATTGAAGTGACCTAGCAAATATACCTGATTTCTTAGTGCTCCATCAGTATCTCTATCAATCTTAAAACTAAACTCATTTTCTGGCTTTGATAAAGCTTGTTGATTCCACCTAGTTGTATTTGTAGCCCATTTCTTCATATATTCCTTAACAATTTTAATTTGCTGTTTCCTATCAAACTTATTATTTAGTTTATGTTTGCTTATATTTTCAATTTCTAAAATATTTGGTCTATCATTCTCCCAATCTATAATCGTATCTCTTATGTAAAACTCCTTGGAGCCTAGAGAAGTTTGTATATGATTTTTTATGTCTCGAGGTCCTGAAGAATTTACAGTTATTTCAAAGTTTCCATCCTTGTCTGCATGAATATTATTCCCTGAAATTAAGCCAATTGTTTTCATATCCTCGTCCCACAATGTAAAGTGATTTTCATTGAATTGCTGCTTACCAAGTTTGCCTCGTATTACGTATGATTGATCGTGACTTATTGGAATTACTCGATAGACAGAATCAGGATTATCAATACCCCATCTTGAGCCAGGAATTGGTATGTTTTTAGTAACATGAGGGATCCTGCTAATGGTAATAACTTTTGGATAACTTGGATCTTGATTAAGGCCCCAAATTACTGCACCAAACATTACTTCATCAAAAGCTTTATCAAAACAACTAAGCATAACCTCTGAAGGTTTTACTAAGTCTAGCCAATAGGAACGAATATGTTCTCTCCAATCTAGTATCTCTTCATCATTAAAGATTTCATTAGCAAGTAATTCATGCTCCGCTTGGTCGTTTGTAGCGATTGGATTATTGATATCCTTCATTTTTTATTTTTCCATAATCTCATAAGGCCTTCTTGAGCTGTAGAAGCAACTAGCTGACCTGATTGTGTAAAAATTGAGCCTAAAGAAAAACCCCTAGCACCGCCAGAAATTGGACTTTCCATTGAATACAGATGCCAATCATTAAATTCAATATCATTATGAAACCACATTGCATGATCAAGGCTGGCACTTTGAAAATTACTGGACATAAAATTTAATCCATGCGGATTTACAGCTGTGCCCAACAAACCCATGTCAGATACATAAAGCAATAACGCTTGATTAATTTTTTGATCTTTTGGAATTCTTCCATTTGGTTTCATCCAGGTATTTCTAATTGGGGGTGCTTTCTTTGGGTTGAGATAATCAATTGGTTCAACTTGTCTCATTTCGATTTCTCTTTCTCTTAACCATATAGAGTGAAATTTTTTATCAATCTTATTTTTAATCCTTTTTCTCATTTCTGATTCACTTTCAAGATCATCTGGTCCAGATATGTTTGGCATTTCAGCCTGATGAGATAAGCCCTTTTCTTTCACTTTAAAAGAAATGGAACAATTAAAAATTGCTTCGCCACCTTGTATTGCTCTTACTCTTCTTGTGGTAAAACTTTTACCATCTCTAATTCTGTCAACATCAAAGACAATCTTATTATCAATATCTCCAGGTCTTAAAAAATAGGAATGAAACGAATGAGCATATCTTTTTTCTTGAATCGTGTTATACGCAGCCATCAAACATTGCGCCATAACTTGTCCACCAAAGATCCTTCCATAGCCTGTGCTTGTTCCATCCCAAACAAATAAATTTGCATCAATTTTCGTAAGATTGAAAAGATTAAGGGTATTTTTAAGAGCTTTATTCATTAATATGCATAATTATCACATAAAAACTAGATCAAAAAGGATTCTACAGTTAGCATATGCTTCCTATTTAAAAAAATGATTGATAATAATTACATAGATCTACCTGATCAACCCAAAAAAAAGATAAATACCAAAAAAACATTTGGTTTTGATGTTGGCTTTGATGTCTATGGTTTTGCAGAAACTACAGAATTGGTTCCCAATATTGATGACGTATATGTATTTGATAAACAAACCACAACATCAATTCTTGCTGGATTTATGTTTAATAAAAGAGTGATGATCCAAGGCTTTCATGGTACTGGTAAATCAACTCATCTTGAGCAAGTTGCTGCAAGACTTAATTGGCCTTGCATAAGAGTCAACCTTGATAGTCATATAAGTAGAATAGATCTCCTTGGCAAAGATGCAATTGAATTGGAAGATGGTAAGCAGGTTACCAAGTTCAAAGAAGGAATATTGCCATGGTCACTTCAAAATCCAGTTGCGCTTGTATTTGATGAATATGATGCTGGAAGGCCTGATGTGATGTTCGTTATACAAAGGGTCTTAGAAGTTGAAGGTAAGCTAACCTTGTTAGATCAAAATAAAGTGTTGGAGCCGCATCCTGGATTCAGGCTATTTGCAACAACCAATACAGTTGGCTTGGGGGATATTTCTGGTCTCTATCATGGCACGCAGCAAATTAATCAAGGTCAAATGGATCGTTGGCACATCTTAAGTGCTTTGAATTATTTGCCAAATAATCAAGAATTTAAAATTATTTCTTCCAAAGTCCCTGAACTAAATGATGATGAATTAATAAAAAAAATGATTACACTTGCAAATCTTACCAGGCAAGGATTTGCGAATGGAGATATATCTACATTAATGTCGCCAAGAACGGTCTTAAGTTGGGCACAAAACTTTATAATTTTTAATGACATTGAGGATTCTTTTGCAGTAAGTTTTCTTAATAAATGTGATGAGACAGAAAAACCCATGCTTGAAGAATATTTTCAACGCTGTTTTGCAGAAGGCCATACTGAAAACTAGTTAATGTCTTGGCAACATAAAAGAAAATTCTTACAAACTGCGGGTGAGTCAACAGCCAAGGCAATTTCTAGGTCTAAAGATCTTTTTATTGAAGCAAAAAGTCCAGAACGTATACCTCAATCAAACAAACTAAATATCGACCAGCCACCAAATTCAAGAAGACAATTGAATAAATGGAGAGGTGAGATTGACTCTCAGGCATTTTGGAATCTTTTTCACAAAGAAAGTCCCAAAATGATTGATTCAAGATATAAACAATATCTCAATGAATTAGAACTTGCGAGAGTTGAAATTTTAGGTGGTAAAACCTATGAAGGAACCATATCCAATATTGCTTCATCGACTGCAAATCGATTTAATGAAGCCTTTGCAAATTATGATGAAAAAAATTCAATACCTCCCATAGCTCTAAATATTTTTTTAAAAGAATTGTATGGCATAAAAATGCCATCCAGCACCATAACCCTTTTTAGGTCAATTAAAAAGATTCTAAATCCACACAAGAAAAGTATTGAAAAGTTAATTGACTACCTAGAAGATCAGGACAACTTTGAGAGTCAGGCAATTAAAATTTTAAAGAAAATAATTGTGCTTGATGATGACGAAGATCAATCCCATAGTAATCATGATAATGAGACCCAAGGAAATGATCAGGATATTGAAGATGAAAACAATGATTCTCAAACTACGGAAACAGAAGATGTTGATTCATCTATTGATGAAGTTGATGCAATCGATGACGTTGAATATGAAGCTTCTGAGGTTGATGATACTTCTGTTCAAGAGGAGATTGATATTGATCGAGAATTTTTTGAACAGGATTTTGCGAAAAGTAATCAGCCATATTATGCATTTACAGATAAGTTCGATGAAGTAATTAATGCTTCAGATCTTGCAACAGAGCAGGAAATAAGAAGATTGCGCGAGCAGCTTGATAGATTTATTGAACCTCACAAAATTACAATAGGAAAATTAGCTAATCGTCTTCAAAGGCTGCTCATGGCACAACAAAAGAGAGAGTGGAGTTTTAATCTTGATGAAGGCATTCTTGATACTGCAAGATTATCAAGAGTTATCACAAAACCTGGCTCACCATTAAGTTTCAAACTAGAATCGGAAAATGAGTTCAAAGATACTGTAGTTACACTTTTAATTGATAGCTCTGGTTCTATGCGCGGAAGATCAATGACTCTTGCTGCAATTTGTGGAGATATCATAGGCAGTACCCTTGATAGATGTAATATTAAAACTGAGATTCTTGGATTTACAACGAAGCATTGGAAAGGCGGTGAGGCAAGAAAATTGTGGATTAGCCAAGGAAGTAATGCTAATCCTGGACGATTAAATGATCTAAGACATATTATTTTTAAGTCTGCTGATGATCCCTTTAGGCGTTCAAGAAAAAACTTTGGAGTTATGCTTAGAGAGGGACTGCTAAAAGAAAATATTGATGGTGAGGCACTTTTGTGGTCATTTAAGAGATTATTACCCAGACAAGAACAAAGAAAAATTTTAATTGTTATTTCAGATGGAGCACCAGTAGATGACAGCACATTGTCCTCAAATCATAGTGATTATTTAGAAAATCATCTGAAGGCCGTAATTAATAAAATAGAATTATCAAAATATGTAGAATTATTAGCCATAGGAATCGGGCATGATGTTTCTAAATATTATGATCGATCCATTACTATTAATAGAGCCGAAGAATTGGGTGAAGTATTACTTAACGAGTTAACGCAGCTTCTTACCGATACTTCTTTAAAGACTGCCTAATAATTTATATAATGAAACCATGAAGATTACAAAAAAAGAAGGGCCACCAGAAGACATTATTCACTTTGATACTGAATATAATGAACTAAATCTTACCTCCAAGAATGTAGAGGACATATGCGAGATCTTTAAAACTCCATTAACAGGTGCCTATAACTGGGATTACACAGTTGCAGATAACAGAATAAAGAAATTATATGAGTTGGGTAAAGAATTAAATTGGAATGGTTCGATTGATTTGAATTGGGAATACACTCATCCAAAAGATGAATTTTTTATGCAGGCTGATGAAGATCTTCCTCATGAGGCTTTAGAAGCATACAAAGCACTATCTGATGAAGAAAAACTTGAGTTTAATAGACATGACCTAGCTGAACTGATGAGCCAATTTTTGCATGGTGAGCAAGGTGCTCTCTTAGTTGCTTCTCAACTCACTTCTTGTGCTCCAACATTCAATGCAAAACTCTATGCAGCATCACAAACATTTGATGAAGCAAGACATGTTGAGGTCTTTAATAGATATCTTCAAGAAAAAGTTGGTATGCATTATCCAATAAACAAAAATCTTAAAGCGTTGCTTGATAAAATATTAACTGATCCAAGATGGGATCTTAAATTTATTGGCATGCAGATTATCATTGAGGGGCTAGCTCTAGCTGCATTCCAAATGCTCAAACAATTATCTAAAGATCCACTACTGACTCAGCTACTACATTATGTTATTAGAGATGAAGCCAGACACGTAACTTTCGGCATCAATTATTTAGAAGATTTTGTTAAAACTTTAACTGATGAGGAGCGTGAAGAAAGAGCAGAGTTTGCCTTTGAAGCATGTGTTATTTCTAGAGAAAGATTAATTAATACAAGAGCAATGCAAAAATATCTCAAGATGAGTGAAGATGAGGCTAGAGAATTTACATTACAGACTTCAGCGAATAATACTTTTAGGAACTTTTTGTTTTCAAGAGTAATTCCAAATCTTTCTAGAATTGGACTTTTAACAGATAATGTAAGGCCTAAATTTGATGAGTTAGGTTTGCTTGAGTTTGAGCATGCTCCAGATGATTTTGAATGTGATTGGAATGAGCTTGAAAAGCCGTTAGAGAACTTTGACGAAATTTCTGCTTAATACTAAGATTCTTGTTTACCTATCATTATCGCTATTTATAAGTATCACGCACGCTGCATTAATAATAGTTAAGCCAAATGCTAAAAATAACTTTTTTAATATTTATGAGGCACTAGAAATTGCAAATGAAGGGGATGTGATAAGACTAACAGCAGGTGAATTCAACATAGAAAAAGTGTTAGTCATTAAAAAAGATAATCTAAAATTGGAAGGTGCAGGGAGAAAAGCCACTATCTTAAGCATAGATCATTCGAAGTTTCCTCCAGTGGTAAACCAATCAAATAACTTTACTTTACAAGACTTGACTATGCAGTTGGATGAACAAGAGCTATCAAAATTTTCAAAAAGAACATTTAAAAATGTTTCTTTTGAACGATTTGCTCTCGAAAAAAAACCATCACAAATTAGAAAGCGTTACGTTAATTGGTGAAAGCTTTACAAAATTGTAAAATATCCTAAATCTTAAATGAATAATAAGGAGATCTTATGGCAAATCATAGAGCTTTAAATATGTTTGGGCGTTCAGGCAATCCTGCTTTTGGTAATAAATTTTCACAACAGGGGAGTTTCGTCGGCACTGATGCTATGTCTCTTTCCGGTACAGTAAATAAGACAGGCATTCTGCTTGGTTTGTGCTTTTTTGGAGCGTTAATAGGTTGGAATGTGCCTAACATGGCCTTAATTTGGATTGGTATACTTGGAGGCTTTGGTGCGGCTCTTTACACAATATTTGTTCCTAGAAATGCAGGAATATCATCACCTATATATGCATTTCTTGAGGGATTAGCACTTGGAGCAATATCATTATTTGCTGAAATTCAATATCCTGGAATAGCCATCCAAGCTATTGGACTTACGTTTGGAACACTTGCGTCTCTCTTATTTTTTTATAAAAGTGGGCTCATTAAACCTACTGAAAATTTCAGATTAATGATCTTTTCTGCTACAGCAGGAATAGCAATTTTGTACTTAGTAAGTTTTATTATGTCCTTTTTTGGTTCTGGTATTGGGTTTATTCATTCTAACGGGATTTTTGGAATCGGATTCTCTTTATTTGTTGTAGCAATTGCGGCACTAAATTTAGTTCTAGATTTTGATTTTATTGAACAGGGGTCCGAGTTAGGGCTTCCAAAATATATGGAGTGGTTCGGTGCATTTGCTTTAATGGTGACATTAGTGTGGTTATACCTTGAAATCTTGAGATTGCTGATGAAATTGAGGTCTCGATAAGTTAATGAATGCTTTGATCTTTGGTTTACTTACAATAATATCTTTGTTTATTTTTTTTAATTTAGGCAAGGTGAAAGCTTCAAAGAAACAAACTCAAAGAGACAACAGAGTCGATTGGTCAAAGCCACCATGGAAAAGAAAACAACAATCAAATATCAATCGGAATCAATCAAATGAAGGACGAATTGTTGAAGGTAAAGCCGAAGAGGTTGATTCAAATGAAAAATAATAAATTATTTATCCTGTTTTTTTTTTCGATTAGCTTATCCTCTCAGATTGATCAATCGAAGGGTTCTTTTGAAGATAAATTTAGGCAGCTTGAAGAATATTATCCAACTCCTAATGAATTAAGAACTGCTTCCGGTAGTCCAGGAAACGATTATTGGCAACAAGAAGTTGATTATTTTATTCAAGTTGAACTAGATGAGAAGAGTCGCTCTATTAGTGGAGAGCTTGAGATCACATACAAAAATAACTCACCTTACACATTAAATTATGTTTGGCTTCAATTGGATCAAAATAGATTTAAAGAGGATTCTATTCACAGGCTGACTGAAACCTTCTCTAGGTCTGAGAGAATTAGTTTTGAACAATTAAGAGAGCAGAATTTTTTAGATGATTTTTCAGCTGGACTCAAAAATCTTTCTGTCAAAGTAAACAATCAAGACGTCGAAACTTTTAATGTTGGTACCTTAATGAGAATCAACCTCCCAATGCCATTAATATCAAACGACGAAGTAAAAATCTCAGTAGATTGGGAAAACATGTTACTCGAAGAAAATGCTGTAAGAGCAAGAAGTGGGTATGAAACTTTTCAGGATGGGAATGATATCTTTTTGCTTGCTCAGTGGTATCCACGCATGGTCGCATTTTCTGATTATGAGGGGTGGCACAATAAAGAATTCATCGATAATGGTGAATTTACACTGGAATTTGGTAACTTCGAAGTTGAAATTACTGTGCCAAGTGATCATATTGTTGCTGCAACAGGAGAGATTGCTAATGCAAATGAGGTCCTTAGTAGAAAAATCCGAAATCGTCTTAGAGAGGCTAGTAAGAGTGATGTGCCCATATTTATTGTTGATCCAAATGAGGCTTATGAAAATGAATTAGAAAAATCTAATGAGCTTAAAACTTGGAAATTTAAAGCCGATAATGTCAGAGACTTTGCCTGGGCTAGCTCAAGAAAATTTATTTGGGATGCAGCTGGATTCCAACAAGATGAAAAAAATAATCCAGTCGTCATGGCAATGTCATTTTACCCTAATGAAGGTGAGCCTTTGTGGTCAAAATATTCAACTGAAGCAATTATGCATACCATGGAAGTCTACTCGAAGTATTCATTCCCTTATCCTTACCCAACCGCGCAGAGTGTTAATGGGCCAGTTGGTGGAATGGAGTATCCAATGATTACGTTTAATGGTCCAAGAGCAGAATTAGAAGATGATGGAACAAGAACCTACTCTAGAAGAGAAAAAGAATATCTTATAGGTGTGGTAATCCATGAAATTGGGCATATTTACTTTCCAATGATTGTAAATTCTGATGAAAGACAATGGACATGGATGGATGAAGGCATAAATACTTTTTTGCAATATCTAGCTGAACAGGAATGGGACTTAAAATACAGATCGGATAGAGGGGAGCCTAGATATATTGTTGATTATATGAAAAGCAATTATCAAGTGCCAATAATGACAAACTCTGAGTCTATACTTCAATTTGGCAATAATGCTTATGCGAAACCCGCAACAGCGCTAGTTATTCTTAGGGAAAGTATATTAGGTAGAGAACTATTTGATTTAGCATTCAGGGAGTATGCAAATAAATGGAAATTTAAAAGACCTACTCCATATGACTTTTTTAGAACAATGGAAGAGGCTTCTGGAACAGATTTAGATTGGTTTTGGAGAGGATGGTTTTATAGTACAGATCATGTCGATATCGCCTTAGAGAAAGTATTTAAAGCATCACTTGATACCCTTGATCCAAAAAAAGATCTTGAAAAAGATAGATCAGATTTTTACGACGAGCCGCTTGTTATCCACGATGAGAAGAACTTATCGGCTGGTGTCAGGCAAAGAGTTGAGGAAAGACCCCAACTTCTTGATATTTACGATGAATATGATGAATTTACACCAAGTAAAAGAGAGATAAGAGATTATGAGGATGTTCTTGAGGATTTGTATGATAGAAATGATAGCGATCCAGAGTGGAGAAAAAAGGCTCTAATAAAAGCTCTCGATAAAAATGAAAATTATTACATTTTAGAATTTAATAACTTAGGAGGTTTAGTAACACCAATTCCACTTCAAATTATTTATGAGGATGGCTCTGAAGAACTTGTCAGAATACCCGCTGAGATCTGGAGAAAAAACCCTCGCAAATCTCGATGGCTAAAAAGAACATCGAAAGAAGTCTCTAGCATTCTAGTTGATCCATACTGGGAAACTGGAGATGTAGAAATTGAAAATAATTACTATCCAAGTAGACTGGTTCCATCTCGATTAAAACCAATAACCTACAGAAGTAACCCTAAAAATTTGATGCGCGATTTGCTTGAGCGAAATAAAAAAATCTCTAATCACCAAGATCAAGATTAATGATAATTGGTTGTGATTTTGGAATAACCAATACTGATGTAGTCCTAAGAAAGGCAGATGGTTCTGAAAGATTCTTCTCATTCGCATCCAATCAAGTCAATGGTGAG
>ENA-OSEY01000165-OSEY01000165.1-marine-metagenome-genome-assembly--contig:-NODE-165-length-48653-cov-4.467556_pt1 | contig 48653 bp, 37 predicted proteins | sample MGYA00248465_ERZ534230 | MGnify/ENA primary metagenome ERZ534230 (study PRJEB26409, sample SAMN06344110) | marine metagenome | isolation source: Sea water from surface | place: Atlantic Ocean:Southern... | reverse complement strand
TTGTCACCTTTTCAACAATAAGTGTTCTATCAAGTGCTAAAGAGAGGGCTTTTCTTACAAGTTTATTTTCAAAAGGTTTTTTGTTTGTATTGAAGCGGTAATAGTAAGTCCCATAGTATGGATCAACTTGTATATTTTCAGGATATTTTTCTTTGTAAGACTCAACTTTTTCTGGTGGGACAGTGCCAGTAACATGTAATTGCCCCGACCTAAACATTAAATCTTCCCGAGAAGCATTATCTATAGGAAAAAAATGAATCTCATTCAATCTTACAATCGATTCATTCCAATACTTTGGATTTTTTTCAACAATAATAACTTTATTAAGTTCCCAAGTTTTAAGTAAAAAAGGTCCGTTTCCAACAAAATTAGCAGGTCTTGTCCATTGACTCCCTGCAGTGTCCATCGATCCATGCTTCTCAATTGTATCTTTATGCACTGGTCGTGTAGTGTAGTGACAAAGAAGTTCTAAAAAATAAGGCGCTGGATTCCTCAAGACCACTTGCAATGTTGTTTGATTTAATGCCTTCACACCAACTTCAGAAAAGTCAGTAATCTTTCCTTTGTTAAAGTCTTCAGCACCAACTAAGTCATACAGCATATCTGGATATTTGGAACCTAAACTTGGCATCAACATTCTGTTCCAAGAATAGACAAAATCACCGGCAGTAACTTTGTCACCATTTGACCAGAAGGCATCATCTCGTAAAAAGAAAGTATAAGTTTTACCATCATCTGATATGTTCCAGTCTCTAGCCACGCCAGGAAGAGGATCAGGTCCATCAGGATTTCTAACCACCAACCCTTCAAGAAGAGCCATCAAAACTTTGCTTTCAGGAACTCCCGTAACAATATGCGGATCAAGGTCTTGAGGCTCTGTTCCATTTCCTATATATAGGATCTGTGATTCAACTGCAGAATCAACTGGTTTGATACTTTCAGAGCATGCTGTAATAAAAGCTGTTACTAAGATTATTAATGTATTTCTCATAATATGTATTATAAAAGAATAAAAAAAAGGCCGGGAGTTCCGGCCTTTCTTTTTAGTTCAAACTACAGATTCCATCTAAATCCAACATAGTGGAATTTACTGTCCCAAACTCTAGCGTAAGACTGAGCTGTATAATGAGAACCTGGATTTGGTTCGTTTTTACAATTAGGACAATAAGGAGGATTCTTATCTGTTAAGTTATCGACTCCAAAATATACATCTATGTTATCAGTAAGATCATATCTTACTTGAAGATCTAAATAGGTATAAGAATCAACTGCTTGAAGATGATATGATCCTGGAGGATCTGTAACATCATCTTGAGCTTCACTGTAGTAGTTAGTCTGCAATGAAACTAACCAGTCATCAGTAGTCCAAGTAAAGTTAATTCTTGCTATCTCGTCATTTAAACCAACCTCACCAACAAAATCAGTTGGAGTTGAAGTTGATGTTGTTTGGTAGATGTGCTTATCTCTTAGAGTAACAATACCTCTAATATCTAATTCACCCGGTATAGGACCAAGATCTTCGAAAGTATATCCTGCTGCAACATCATAACCTGCAGTTTCATACTTCGATTGGTTGATACCATATGAATACCAATATCTTAAATGTCCACTATCAAAACGCGTATGTGCATTACACTGAGAAGCATTAGGATAGTTAGGTGATGAATAACACTCATTGATCAATCTGGAAGCAGATACAGAAGAAATAACATCTTCTATTTCAATTTCATAGTAGTCAACAGTTACAGCCAAACCTTCGACAAAACTTGGGGTCCATACCAAACCGATAGTTGTTGTATCGGCCGACTCTTCGCCAAGATTTTCATTACCTCCTGTGAAACCGGAGATAGTTTGTAATTGAGGTTGTGAATAACTAAATCCAGGAATTGTGATGTTTTGATCAACATCAAATCTACCTGCCGCAGCAGTGGCAGCAATCCTCGGATCTGATAAACAGTTAGCTACAACGACAGGATTCATATTTGGTTCTGAATCTGGGTTGCCAACGCCTGCACACGGATCTGGTATTGATGTGTAAGATTGAGCTTGTCCTGAATATAGATCACTAATACTAGGAGCTCTTACTGATTCAGAGACTACGCTTCTAAACCTAACATCATCGTTTACTACCCAGCTTATACCGAATTTTGTTGCATCAACTGTACCGGCTGTTGAGTAATGATCAACCCTATAAGCTGTTTCAAATGTAATTTCATCTGCAAAAGGCAGGCCTTGCACCAATGGCACAAGAAGCTCACCATAATATCCGTTTACACTGTACTCACCTACCGTTAGAGGAACTTTGTTTCCACCATGTAGACCTGCAAGTTGTAATGGGTCAGGTACATCCATACCTCGTTCTTCCCTTCTCTCAACTCCAGCAGCAAAAGAAGCATCCAGTCCTAGGAGATTGAAATCACCTGTTATATTAAATGCAGCTGTTCTTTGTTTATTTTTTGATTGACGTGAAGTTTGAGCTTTAACATAGTCAACAGCTTCTTGTGACGCTGCGTCAATACCAAATAAGTTAATAGGCACACAATTTCGGGCTTGAGCTACAGGATCCGCACAAATTGGCTGGCCAGTAGGACCAGTAATGGCATTGACGGCATAAGCCATATTCGCTGCATTATAAGCGCCACTGTATTGCATCCTATCTGAAAATCCATATGAATAATAAAGATCCCAATCAAAACCATTTGATAAAGTACCATCGAGACCGATAGCAGCTCTGAAGGTTTGCCTTGTGTTAGTAGATCCTCTACTACCGAATTCAGCTAATCTACGAATGAAAGGAACTTCAATCTCATTACCGGCAGCATTTAGATACATTCCAGCAACAGAATTTCCTAATGAATCGGTACCAACATCATAATTTCCGTCACCATCTAAATCAACTCCTTGAGCAGCTAGGGCAGCATCTCTTATAGCTGCTGGCATGAAAGGATTTCTGATGTTATATCCTTTTGTGCCTAAGCCACCGAATGCATCTTCAGAACTGAAAGGAACTGGCTCAAATGATGAGGTAGAATCGACACTTGTAAATGCTACTTCTGAGAAGAAAGTATTACCGTTATCAAATTCATACTTAGTTGAATTAAATACACTGTATCTATCTAAAGGTATTTCTAATTGCCTGTAGTGAGTTCTATTGAATCCACAAGCTGCAGATCCGCCCCAATTCACAACTGTGTTAGAAGCAACAACTGAATCAACATCTCTTTGTGAGCAATCGAAAGTTTTCATACCTGCTGAATTACTGTTACTTCCACTTACAAAGAAACGACCTTGAGGAGGATATGAAGAATATCCGGGGTCAAGGATGAAAGAATCATAGGGTGCACCATATGCAGCACCGTAATACCATCCGTAATAGAACACATCACTACCAGTATGTGGCTTTCTATCTCTGGCAAAAACTGAACCTTGTTCGTCAGTTCTTATGTTAAATATTGAAGATCCTCTCCCATCAGCAAAGGAGGCACCAAAGGTTAAAGATGCAAGTTTTGTATCTCCATCACCAGCATCATATCCACCTTCCATGACTTCTAGAGACATTCCTTCGAAATCATCTTTGAGGATTATGTTAACAACACCAGCAATCGCATCAGATCCATATACGGACGATGCACCACCAGTAATAACTTCTAGTTTTTCAATTAAGTCAGTGGGTATCGAGTTAAGGTCAACATAACCTTCACCAGGTTGACCACCAACCCATCGTCTTCCATTGACTAGAGTTAAAGTACGTCCTGAACCCAGACCTCTTAAGTTAACAGTTTGAACACCAGAACTTCCAACTGTGAAGTTTGTATTACCTCTTGATAGAGCATCACCTGCTTGAGGTAGTTCGTTAAGAATGTCGTAAACGTTAACTGAACCTGTGTTTTCAATCTGATCTTCTCCAAGAGTCACCATTGGTGTTGGAGAACTGATATTGTCAGCACGTTTAATTCTGGAACCAGTTACAACTATTTCTTCAGCAACTTCAGCAGAATCTTCTTCCTCTTCTGCCGAAATTGAGAATATAGATCCAAAGCTTAGAAGCGCAACTAGAGTGAAACTAAGTCCTGATCTTGAGTAAAATTCGGATTTTTTCATATAAATATCCCCAAAATAATAAAAAACAAAGGGTTTTATGGACCCTTTGAGGCAAGATTAATTGAAAAATGAAGATTTAGCAACAATTTAGCAACAAATTAAAGCAATGTAACAATGCTAGAAGCTCATGATTAGATAGGGCTTTTTTGTATCTAGAATTAAGAAAAAACAATAAAATAGAGATATGGGAATACTTAAAGATAAAAATATTTTAATAGTTGGAGTAGCAAACAAACATTCAATAGCAGCAGGTATAGCTGAGTCTATGGCTGAAAATGGAGCAAATATAGCTTTAACTTATCAAAATGAAAGACTTAAAGGCAATGTTGAGAAATTGGGAAAAGATTGGGGGGTAAATACCTATCTACCTTGTGATGTTTCTTCAGATGAAGAAATAAAAGGTATGTTTAACGATCTTGAAACATCCATAGACGGGCTTGATGCTGTAATTCATGCCGTGGGTTTTGCACCGAGAGAAGAACTAGACGGTGAATTTGTTGATGTAACTTCGCGTGAAGGCTTTCAAATAGCACATGATGTCAGCAGCTATAGCTTTATAGGCTTAGCCAAAGAGTCAAGAAATTTAATGAAAGGCAGAAATGGATCATTTCTTACTTTATCCTATTTAGGCTCTCAAATGACCCTTCCTAACTATAATGTTATGGGTCTAGCAAAGGCCAGTTTGGAAGCCAGCGTAAGGTACCTAGCTGTTTCACTTGGCAAGGAAGGTCACAGAGTTAATGCGATTTCTGCTGGCCCAATTAAGACTCTAGCCGCATCAGGCGTAAAGAATTTTAGAAAAATGCTTACCTACAATGCCAGCAGGTCACCAATTGGTAGAAATATAACAACTAGAGAGGTTGGAGACGCAGCTTCATTTTTAACATCTGATATGGCAAGTGGTATAAGTGGCGAAGTTCTCTATGTGGATGGAGGATTTAACATTACCGCCATGGGCTCAATAGAAGAAACCGAGAATTAGTTAAGTTTCTGAACTGATAAGCTATCTTCCAAATAAACCTGTAATTCAGCCAACTCAGAAGTAATTTTCTGTTGACTTAAAAAATCTGTAATACTTTGTTTTTCTTCATCTGTCACTGAGACACTCCCAGGTGTTACATCATCAAGTCGGAAGATAAAAGTGTCTCCATTTTGGGCAATAGAATAACCAAAAGCTTCTCCAGACTTTGATTTTGGAAGTGTAAAAATTTGATTAACTGCTTGGATTGGTAAAAGAGAGCTATCTCTCTTTATACCTTTGTAGTTTTCTAAAGTTTGACCTTGCTGAATAGATAATTCCGAAATTTCCAAACCATTCTGCAATTCGGAGACTGAATTTTCTCCAAATTCTTTTGAGGCTTTCATTGTCTCCTCAGCTAGGTAAACATTTTGAATCTGAGACTTAACTTCTGGGAAAGATAGCTGTTTTTCCTCTAGATAGTCTGTCACTTGTATCAAAACGGCAGATAATTCAGATAGCTCTATTATCTCAGGAAAGTTACTCTCGAACGAGTCTTGAAAAATATAATCAATCAAGTTTTGACTTTGCAGAGATTCAGGAAGTTCGTTCTTGGCAACAAAATCTGTCTCGACAACATCTAAATCAAGATTTTTGGAAATATTCTGTATATCTGATGATGTAAAAGCCATATTCGAAACTTCATCTAAAAGCTCAACATAAAGTTCCTCAGCTTTAATACTAGTCAGAGTATCAATTATTTGTTCACTCCTTTCTTCAATACTCTCCGGCTCTGGTTGGATTATCTCATCTAATTTCAGAAGATGAATGCTGGTCATTAGTTTTATGCTTCTAGTCTCTCCAACAACCATATCTTGAAGTGCTTCTTCAAATTCTGGTGGAAGAAGCGTACCATCTGTTATTCCTAGACTACCCCCTAAATCTTTAGTTCCACCATCTTCTGAATGCTCAAGGGCAAGTTCCTCGAAGCTCTTACCTGTATCAAATTCATTTTTAATTTTTTCAATTTCTTGTAGTGCAACATCAGAGGTTCTTGAATCATCAATATTCAACATAATGTGTGAAACAGACTTTCTTTGAGTGCGATCAAAATTATTAAAGTAATCTTGATATTCGGAATCTATTTCTTCATCGGATATGAAAATATCTTCTTTGATATCTTCTGAATCGAGAATTGTGTAAGTAATTTTTGCTTTCTCTGGACTAGTGAAAGAAGCTTTATTTAGGTCGTAATAATTCTCTAAATCTTCGTCTTCGAGAATTATCTTTTCTTCAAACTTGGTTCTTGGAATTTTAATGAAAGTAATATCGCGTAGTTGTTCAGCCAATTGTATAGATTCATTAATATCATCATCAATTACAAAAGAGGATGCAGCAATAGATTGATTCCAAATGCTCAATAAAAAATCTTCTTTTACTCGCTTTAAATAATCCGATGGAATAAATCCGTTACTTCTTGCAAATGAATCAAATCTATTCTTGCTAAATCTCCCGTTTTCTTGGAATTGCTCTTCATCTGATAAAGCTTTATAGACAAAACCGTCTGTAAGATAAATATTATTTTTATATAGAAAATCAAGAATGCTAAATTTATCGATAAGAACATCTTTGGACAAATTAATAATTATATCTTCTTCAATTTCTTGTCCCGGAAACCTTTGATTCAATGAAAATTGCTGCGTACTCGCTTCGAAGCTTAAATCTGCGGCGGTAATTTCTTGAGAGCCTACTTTAGCAATAATATTTGCGCTGCCTTGAGAAAAGAAACCTGCCCACCCCACGGAGCCAATAAAAGTGATGATGATGGCAACAACTATTATTTTAGTAATATTACCTGTAAGGCCATTTCTGATGCTCTGTATTCCTGACATACCCTATATCCAATTAAAAAAAGCGCGCCATAAGGCGCGCTCTTTACAAAATAAATTTTTAGAGGCTTTCTTTTAGTGCCTTACCAGCTTTAAATCCTACTGACTTAGAGGCGGCTATTTGAATAGTAGCCCCAGTTTGTGGGTTTCTACCTGTTCTTGCAGCTCTATGTCTTACATTGAAGGTACCAAATCCTACGAGTGACACGCTGTCTCCGCTAGCCAGGCTACCAGCTATTGCATTTAAAGTTGCCTCGACCGCTCTTCCAGCTTCGGCTTTTGAAGTATCAGTTGCTGCAGCTACAGCATCAGTTAATTGGGCTTTATTCACATTATTCTCCTAGAGTCTTGTTAAGCCAACTTGTCCCTCGCAAATTGGTCATAATGATTAAAACCCTACAAATAAGCCTTGTCAAGCTTGAATTAACTAAATTAATGTGCCTTGACGCTGCTTTTTTTTGTCTTAGTTTTTTTTGATGGCACTTTGTCGTCATCATCTTCAGCTTCCCAAGGAATTGGTTGTCTTGTGAGAACGATATCTAGAACTTCATCAATCCACTTTACGGGTTTTATATCAAGATCAGCCTTAATATTATCAGGTATTTCTTTGAGGTCTCTCACATTTCCCTCAGGGATTAATACCACTTTGATGCCGCCTCTCCTTGCTGCTAAAAGTTTTTCTTTCAATCCACCAATTTTCAGAACTTCACCTCTCAAAGTTATCTCCCCTGTCATAGCAACATCTGACCTGACAGGAATCTTAGAAAGTACAGAGGTCAAGGCAGTAGCCATAGCAGCACCTGCACTAGGTCCATCTTTAGGAGTTGCACCCTCAGGAACATGGATATGAATATCTTGCTGCTCGTAAAATGTAGGATCTATTCCTAACGCTTCAGATCTTGATCTTACAACTGACAAAGCAGCTTGAATAGATTCTTGCATAACGTCACCTAGAGAACCTGTTTTGATGATTTTACCCTTGCCCTGAAAGCTTGATGCTTCAATAGTAAGAAGTTCGCCTCCTACTTGAGTCCAAGCAAGGCCAGTGACTTGACCTATTCGGTCATTTTCTTCAGCTTCTCCAAATTCATATTTCCGTACGCCACAGTAATCTTCTAATGTGTTGGGTTTTATTGAGATCTTCTTTGGTTTCTGCACCTCAGCATTTTTCTTAACAACCTTTCGGCATATTTTAGCTATCTCTCTTTCTAAAGACCTAACTCCTGCTTCTCTTGTGAAATACCTTATAAGATCTTTTATGGTATTTTTTGAAATAGAGAGTTCGTCTTCTCCTATTCCATTATTTTTCTTTTGTTTATGTATTAAATATTTCTCAGCGATGTTTACTTTTTCATCCTCGGTATAGCCAGGGAGTGTAATTATCTCCATCCTGTCCAATAGTGCAGTGGGAATATTCATGCTGTTTGCAGTGCAGACAAACATAATGTCAGATAAATCATAATCAACTTCCAAATAATGATCATTAAAAGTATGGTTTTGTTCTGGATCTAAAACTTCTAATAATGCTGAAGCAGGATCTCCTCTGAAATCCATTCCCATTTTGTCTATCTCATCTAAGAGAAATAAAGGATTTTTTACACCTGTCTTTGAAAGTTTCTGCAGTATTCTGCCAGGCATGGAGCCAATGTACGTTCTTCTGTGTCCTCGTATCTCTGCCTCATCTCTTACACCGCCTAAAGACATTCTTACAAACTTCCTATTAGTTGCTCTAGCAATAGATTCTCCTAGCGAAGTCTTTCCTACACCAGGTGGTCCCACTAGGCATAACACAGGGCCCTTGAGTTTTTTTACTCTCTTTTGCACAGCCAGATATTCAAGTATCCTTTCTTTAACTTCTTCAAGACCAAAATGATCTTCATTTAGGACTTCGCTGGCTTTATTGAGGTCAGATCTAATTTTACTTTTCTTTTTCCATGGAATGTTGAGCATCCAATCTATGTAACCTCTCACAACAGAGGCTTCAGCAGACATGGGAGACATCATTTTATATTTTTGGAGTTCTGTTAAGGCTTTTTCTTGAGCTTCTTTGGGCATCCCAGCTTCATTTATTTTCGACTCTAGTTGTTCCGCCTCTTCTGCTTCATCTATTTCGCCAAGCTCTTTTTTTAAAGCCTTCATCTGCTCATTTAAGTAATATTCTTTCTGGCTTTTTTCCATTTGGCTCTTGACCCTGCCGCGTATTTTCTTTTCTACTTTGGATAGATCTAACTGAGAATCTAAATGTTCAAGGATTCGGTTGGCTCTATCGGTTAAGCTCACCATTTCCAAGATATCTTGTTTTTGATTCAAATCTATAGAGAGATGACCAACTAATGTATCTGTTAATCTAGACAGAGAATCAATTGCGTTGACGGTATTAAGAACTTCTGGTGTAGCCTTTCTGGTAAGCTTGACATATTCTTGGAATTGTTTTTTTAGTGATGGAAGAAAATGTTTTACATTATCAGATTCATCTTCTTCTTCGAGAACAGAAACCTTCACAGACAAGAATTCATCAGTAGAGTCCAAAGATTCAATGGATGCTCTTTTATTACCCTCGACTAAAACTTTAAGGGTACCATCAGGTAGCTTAATAAGTTGAAGTATTGTTGATAGTGTGCCGATGGTATATAAATCTCCAAGCTTTGGGTCATCTTGCTGTGCACTTTTCTGAGCTACAAGCATTATCTGCTTATCTCCTGCCATGGCAGCTTGAAGTGCGGTAATTGATTTTTCCCTGCCTACAAAAAGAGGAGTTACAACTGAAGGGAAAATTACTACATCTCTAAGGGGTAATAAAGGTATGTTTGTGCTTGTTTTAGACATAATTTACTTTGGTTTATGTCTAATAATGGGGCTTAAGTTTGAAATTACAAGTACTAGCCTGTTTTAGTTTTCGAAGCCTTTTCGTAAACCATGAGCGGGTCAGTTTCTCCTCTAACAACAGCCCCATCTAAAACTACTTTTTTTAGGGAGTCTTCAGAAGGGACTTGGTACATAGTTTCCATCAGAAGACTCTCGAGGATAGATCTTAAGCCTCTTGCACCAGTTTTCCTCTCAATTGCTTTTTTGGCAATCTCTGAAAGTGCATCTTCTCGGATATCAAGCTCAACCTCCTCCATTTCAAAAAGTTTGGAGAATTGTTTTGTAAGGCTGTTTTTAGGTTCAGTAAGAATTGTGATCAATGCCTCTTCATCTAGTTGCTCTAGAGTTGTAATAACCGGTAAACGACCGACAAATTCAGGTATCAAACCAAACTTTATTAAGTCCTCAGGTCTAACTTGACTAATCATTTTATCGGTTTCGTTTTCGTTCTTAATTGAAGTTACGTTGGCTCCAAAACCTATACCTGTTTCTTCACATCTCTGTTGAATAACTGATTCCAGTCCAGAAAATGCTCCGCCACAGATAAATAAAATATTTGAAGTGTCTACTTGTAAAAATTCTTGTTGAGGATGTTTTCTTCCACCCTGTGGAGGAACTGAAGCAATGGTTCCTTCTATAAGCTTCAGAAGTGCTTGTTGAACACCCTCGCCAGAAACATCTCTTGTTATTGAAGGATTATCAGATTTCCTTGCAATCTTATCTATTTCGTCGATATAAACTATTCCCAATTGAGCTTTCTCAATATCGTAGTCACATTTCTGAAGTAATTTTTGAATAATATTTTCAACATCTTCACCAACGTAACCAGCTTCTGTTAATGTTGTGGCATCAGCTATAGTGAAAGGCACATCAAGCAATCTGGCTAAAGTTTGGGCAAGAAGCGTTTTGCCAGAGCCAGTAGGTCCAAGAAGTAGAATATTACTTTTTGTGAGCTCAACATCATCTTTATTTTCTAGTCTTTTAGTCCCCTTTAATCTTTTGTAATGGTTATAAACAGCAACAGATAAATGTTTTTTTGCTTCTTCTTGGCCTATTACATATTCATCCAAAGTGGATTTTATTTCCATTGGAACTGGAAAGTGCTCTTCATCTTCTTCAGAAGCTTCAGATATCTCTTCTTTAATTATGTCGTTGCATAAATCTATGCATTCGTTACAGATGTATACCGAGGGTCCAGCTATGAGTTTTCTAACTTCATTTTGGTTCTTCCCACAGAAAGAACAATATAAAAGCTTATCTTCATTATCTGTATTTTCGTTATCTGACATATATGCTCCTATTTTTAATCCGTTCGACTATCAACGACAGCGTCAATTAAACCATATTTAACTGCCTCATCAGGAGACATAAAATTATCTCTATCGCTATCCTTGGCAATCTTATCAACCTTCTGACCAGAATGATCAGCTAGAATTTCATTGAGTTTTTTCTTTATTGAAAGTATTTCCTTGGTGTGAATTTCAATATCACTTGCTTGACCTTGAAAACCTCCTAAAACTTGGTGGATCATTACTCTCGAATTTGGTAATGCTTGACGTTTACCCTTTGCCCCCCCAGTTAAGAGAACTGCCCCCATACTCGCAGCTTGTCCTATACAAAGTGTAGATACATCAGGTTTGATGAATTGCATCGTATCATATATTGACAAACCTGCTGTTACAGAACCGCCTGGAGAGTTAATATATAGATGAATGTCTTTGTCAGGGTTTTCAGCTTCAAGATAAAGCATTTGTGCAACTATTAGGTTTGCACCGTAATCCTCAACTGGGCCAGTCAGAAATATGACTCTTTCTTTAAGAAGCCTCGAGTATATGTCATAGGCCCTCTCGCCTCTGGGAGTTTGTTCTACCACCATAGGCACAAGTTGATTGAAAGTATTGAGATTTTCTTTGGCCATTAAAATTTCCGTTTTTTATTAAGTGGGGTCAATTTATCGATTTTCAACCATATGTTCCTGAAACGCAATCTTCATAGGTTAAATTTTCTTCAGTTGCTTTTGCCTCTATCTTTATAGCATCAACAACTTGCTCTTCAAGAGAGATTGATTCAATGTTTCTAAGTTGTTCATCATCCGAATAAAAGTAATTTATAACCTGATCGGGATCTTTATAATTTTTAGCCCTATCTTCAATTATTTCTCTAACTTTATCAGGATCTGGCTTTAAGTCCCTTTCTTCTATTATTTGATTTAAAAGTATGCCTATTTTTACTCTTTTTGTTGCCTCTTCTTTGAAGGTATCATCTGGAAAAAGGTCAGGGTTCATGTCTTTCGGATCCATGCCAATGCGTCTTGCAGTGTCTTGTTTCATATTCGAAATCTCTGAATTAATCATCGCAGGAGGAACTTCAAAATCATTTACCTCTAATAGACCATCATAAAGGCTTTGTTTCACTCTTCCGTTTAGCAGATTTACTAAATCTTCTTCAAGTTTTTCTCTAACCTCTTTTTTAAACTCCTTGATGTCTTTTGCATCAATCCCCGTAGACTTGAAAAATTCTTCATTTAATTCTGGAAGTTTCGATATCTGAACTTCTTTGACCTCAATCTCAAATTGAACAGGTTTGGATGCGAGATCTTCTTTGCCATAATCTTCTGGAAATTGAAGGTCTAAAACCTTTTTATCGCCACTTTTCAGCCCTACTAAACCATCTTCAAAACCTTCAATCATTGATTTTGATCCCAACTCAACGTTGAAGTCCTCAGCGCTTCCACCCTCAAATTCTTCCCCGTCTATTTTACCGACGAAATTAATTTTTACTTGATCTCCCTTTTTAGATTCTTCTTGGCTAACCTCCCATTGACTTAATCTTTTCTGTAAGTTTAGTACAGAATTATCTATATCCTCGTCAGTAATATCGCATTTAAAGTTTTTGTAAGTTACTTTGCTCATTTTTGTCAGGGAAACCTCTGGATACACTTCAAAGTCGGCAACGAATTTTGCATCCTTGCCTTCTTCTAGCTGTTTAGGAATTAAGTTAGGTCTACTAACAATTTTTAAATCCTTCTCTTGAGCTAATTTAGAAAATTGCTGACTAGCCAAATCCCATATAACTTCCTGTCTTATTTCAGGACCATAAATATTACTGACAACTTCAATAGGTGCTTTACCTTTTCTGAAGCCTTTTAATTTTGAATCTTTTTGAACTTTTTTGAGTTTGGAAAGTACTTGATCTTCTATCTCACTATTCGAGACAGTAATGTCTAGACTCTGATTGATATCAGTCTTAGATTTAAAAAATTTCATTTTATTTCCTCATGGGGTGGGCGATGGGGCTCGAACCCACGACCACTGGAATCACAATCCAGGGCTCTACCAACTGAGCTACGCCCACCAAAAGACCCGCATTCTATCACTTACATAAAAAAGAAGAGATAAATTATCAATAAATTTCGAATGCTTTGAGATTCTCATCGTATTCACCATCTTGAACTAGAACGTCATCAACATGAGCAAAAGATGGACCATCCCAGCATAGCGATATAAAAGCATTCACCTGATCTTCTTCGCCTTGTATGAATATTTCTATAGAGCCATCCGATGCTTTTCTTGCCCAACCTATCAAAGAAAGCTTGGCACTTTGTTCTTTTGCCCAAGCCCTAAATCCTGAACCTTGAACTTCGCCATAAATTGAAATGTGAGAACCAATCATAAAGATAAACTAGCTAAAAAATTTATTCTATCTACCTAAATTATAGGCTTCAAGCATTAGGTTGGGCCCAATCTTGTCTAGATAGTTTTAAAGTGGCCTCCTCGGCAGGACTCGAACCTGCGACCCACTGCTTAGAAGGCAGTTGCTCTAATCCAACTGAGCTACGAGGAGATTTGCAAATTATATATGATGAAAAGTAATTACAAATTATTTTTTACAAAGACCTTGAAGCTCTATATGGAACAGAATTTATATCTGATTTTGTATCCAATAATTGATCGGCCAGCAATGCAGCTGAGCCCATTGCAAGAGTCCATCCTAAATGACCTTGGCCACAATTTACTAACAATCCTTTGATAGAAGTTTTTCCTATAAAGGGTAAACCATCGGCACTCATGGGTCTAAACCCATGCCAAAGTTTTCCAGTTGTTTTGTCAATCTGTGAATAGAGATTTGGATAAATACTCTTTAACATATCGTTCAGATATTTTTCCCTCTCAGGATGGATATTATTATCAAAGTTTACAAATTCAGCAGTTCCTGCAACCCTTATTCGATTTTCAAAAGGTGTAACCGCAGTATGAATACTCTCATCGACTAATGAAATGTTTGGTTGGTTGTTCAATCCCGCCGTCTCATAAGTTAAAGAGTAACCTTTTACTGGCCTTACAGGTAAGTTGAGTTTTGTTTGCTTTAATATTTCTCTCGACCAGCTTCCCGCACATATAACAACTCTTTTTGTCTGAAGAATTGCTCTATCAGTAACTACGCAATTAACTTCTCCTTTGTTTGTTAAGATTTTATTAATTTTTGTATTACAAAGAATTCGTCCTCCATTATTTCTTATTGTGTCTTCAAGATTTTTACAAAATTTATAGGCATCTCCAGTTTCATCATTTGGAAAATGAATTCCACCTGCTAAATCATTTTTTATGGGATTTAGCTGAGGTTCTAGTTCGACAAGTTCTTCATTATCCAAAACGGTAAACTCTTTATTACTTGAAAATATATTTTGATGATTATTGATGGATTTATTTAATCTTGCATGATCTCTATATATTTTTAAAGTTCCCTTTTCGGACTCATCGTAAGAGAAATCATATTTTTGGCGTAATTGCTTAGTCAATTCCTTACTGTAGTTGCCTAGTTCATAAAGATTAGATGAAATTTTTCTGTATCTACTGGGTGTTGAATTTGCTACGAACTTTAGTCCCCAAAAAAATAATGATGGAATAGCTCCAATACTTAGAGTCATTGGTGAATCTTTTTTACCTATACCAGAGAGAACTTGAAGAATATCATCAGGAGAGTTCCAAGGATTAGATTGAGAGGGTGTCAACATTCCTGCATTAGCAAAACTTGTTGAATGCGCAACATCCTCCTCTCTTTCTAAAACAAGAACATCTTCTCCTCGTTCTATCAAAGTTAGAGCAGTAGCCAATCCTTGTAGACCACCACCAATTATTACTATTTGCTTATCGTTCAATTTTAAATGGTCGGGGCAGCAGGATTTGAACCTGCGACCACCTGCTCCCAAAGCAGGTGCGCTACCAGGCTGCGCTATGCCCCGTCTAAACTTAAATTATACCTTCTATAGTTTCCAAAGTGCACAAAAAACCCAGCCTAAGCTGGGTTTCTTGATTTGAGGAAAGTTACATAGTCAGTTTCAAGCCAACTGAGATCATTCTTCCTCTGGGGTCATGATGTTTAGGATCATAACTCCAGTTTGCTGCATCGTATACTTGAGGAACTTCTTCATCAAATGCATTTTTGATCCCTAGAGTTAATTTAAGATCATCTTCTCCATTAAAATCAAAAGCATAGTTGTATTGAAGATCAACAGTAAAGTGACTGTCTATATCCTGAGTAAATCCTTGAGCAGCAGCAGAAGCACTAACTGGTCTTGTAGTTTCATAACTTGAAACCCATCTTCCATAAGCAGCTGCTGAATGTTTACCAGATCTTAATTGTGCAGAAACTACCATTTTAGTCTCCGGTAAAGATCTTGCAAAATTATCGTGGTTAAACAAACCAACTACATCTGTAAGAACTCCCCCAACTGGAATTTCATATTGAAGCATATGCGTTGCATTTAAACCAAATAGCATTTCACCTATTTGAGTATCCATTCCATAAGACATTTCAACATCAAAACCATTAGTTTCCACAGAAGCTGCATTGAAGTAACTAGTAGTAACACCTGTTAACGTACCATCAATAGTTCTTTTAACTTTTGGATCATTGGGAGTTCTGGCAACAATACCCTGAGCGCTCTCAATGGTTATCACGTTTGTGTAATCTACCATCCAATAGTCAAGCTTTGCTTCAAAGTTATCTGAAGGTCTCCAAATGATACCTAGATTCATGTTATCGGCTTCCTCAGACTTAAGATTTGGGTTACCGTCTTGAGCTATCCTAATAAATGCTGTTCCACCTTTCGCTGAACCATCAGGATTGTAATCTTGAATTCCTTGCAAACCCACTGTACTTGTGTAGAGCTGTGAGAGAGAAGGCTCTCTGTAAGAAGTACTTACTGATGCACGAAGTATAACTTCATCACTGGCTTGATATCTTAAAGAAAGCTTGGGATCTACATTAGAATCATTTTCAAGATCTTCGTACCTGACTGCACCTTTTAGTTCTAAATTTTCAGAGAGGTCTGTAGACGCCTCAAGGAAAACAGCATTGGTCGTTCTAGAAGCAGATGATTCAGTTCCTCCGCCTAAGAAGATCATATCGGCTGGTTTAGTAAGATTACCTGCAGCATCGAACTCAACTATAGAATTAGGACTCCTTGTGATGTCATATTTTTCACGTCTTTGTTGAACACCAGCAGCTAAATCTATGCCTCCAACTTCTCCTGACATTACAAAATCGACAACCGATAATACAACATTGGTCCACGTTTCTTGATCTGATCTGAGCCAATCTCTAAGTGTTTGAGAATTAGCAGTTGGATCAAAAAGATCGAAAGTCTCATTTCCACTAGGACCTCCTCTACCATCAATCGCGGCAGCTAATTTCGAGGTACCTGTATCAGGCTGCCTTCCATAGTTATCTTCAGCACTTCTTGTCATGTCGAAGTTCCAATCAAATCCATTATCGAAGGTTCCAGCTAGTCCAAATGAAACCCTTTCCATTTCTATTTCTCTAGGAGCAAAAGGAGATGGGAAGGCGGAAGCTAAAGGTCTTCCAATCCATAGAACTGGAACACCAAATGGATTGCCACCCTTTCCTGGAAGAATAGCATTAGCGGGACTTAAGTAAGAAAGAGCAGGATATGAAGGTGACTGAGGATTATCGTATACATTTGTATCAGCCTTTAAGTAATCTAACTTAGCATCAACCCCACTAGTCAATTTAGTTTTCAATGAAACATACAATTGATCATGATCTTCATCATTTACTATGTTGAAACGAGGACCATATTTAAATCCACAACGGAATCCACTTGCTTGAGGAATAACAATTCCTTTGTTGGCCACACAATTTGGATCTCCCACGTTTTGAAAAGCGGAGTAAGTACCTGCATAAGGACCTGACTCAACAGTAGATGGACCGAATAACAAGAAACTGGTTCCCAAACCACTCACACCCAACGGTGCTAGTTCTAATTCGCTTTGAGAAAGTGGAGATCTATCTAAAGTGCTGTATGCAACAACCAAGTTTGTATCACCGCTTTCACCACCCCAAATGAAACTACCTCTTCTATCTTTGGAATCTCCGAGATCAGTTTCTTGCGTTGTAATGTCAACCTCAAAACCGGTGAAGTCTCTTCTAAATATATAATTTACAACACCTGCAACAGCATCAGAACCATAAACAGATGCAGCCCCCTCTTTGAGCACTTCAACTCTTTCAAGAGCAATAACAGGTATAGCAGATGTATTCACGAAAACACTGCCATCATTTGCAGTTGTTCCTGTAACTGTCTGTCTTTTTCCGTCAAAAAGAACTAAAGTTGATGAAAGGCCTAAACCTCTTAAGTTTATGTTTGTTCTTCCTTGCATAGAGCCAGAAGTGAAAGAGTCGGCATTATTTTCAGATCCAGTATCAACAACCATATTGGCTGTAATATCTGCAGCGTCAACAGCACCAATTCCTTCAATTGTATCTCTGTCGTAAAGCTCTACAGGAGAAGCGCCATCTGTTGGGCTTCCCTTAATGAAAGATCCTGTAACAACTACTTCTTCAACCTCCTCGGCTGAAATAACATGAACAAAGGAAAGTAAAGGTAACATTGCCAAATAAGCAATTAATTTTGTTTTCATATTTCTCCCCATTTATTGAATATCAACTCGGCTCTGTACTAAATACCCCGATCTCACACAGCCTTGTCACAGAACTGTAATATATATTTATAGTTATAGCACTATTTTTTTACCTGTTTTTTTACTTTTTTATATTGAAGTCAAACTCCAAAAAATAGTAAAAGTTAACTTATATATTTCATTTAGATTTGCAGCATGAGAAAATCAAAGAATGACATTACTATTGGATGGTAAAAGTGTTTCCGCTGAAACGGAAAAACTTCTAAGTGAAAGAGTTGAAAACCTCAAAATCAAAAAAGGATTTGTTCCAACTTTGGCGACTATTCTTGTCGGTGATGATCCTGCCTCAGCCACGTACGTAAAAATGAAAGGTAATGCTTGTAAAAGAGTAGGTATGAAATCTCTAAAAGTTGAACTGCCAGGATCAACCTCAACCGAAGAACTGTTAACTAAAATTCAAGAACTCAATGAAAATCCAAATGTTAGCGGCATCCTTTTACAACATCCTGTACCAGAACAAATAAATGAAAGGCTGTGTTTTGACTCAATAGAAACATCAAAAGACGTTGATGGTGTGACTTGTTTAGGGTTTGGCAATATGTCTATGGGAAAAGAGGCATTTGGTTCATGCACACCTCAAGGAATAATAAGACTCATCGAATATTATGATTTAAACATTGAGGGAAAACATGCTGTTGTAGTTGGCAGAAGTCCCATTCTCGGTAAACCAATGGCTTTAATGCTTCTCAACAAGAACGCGACAGTGACGATATGTCACTCTAAAACAGAGAACCTAGCAGAACATGTATCAAAAGCAGATATAGTGGTGGGAGCAGTTGGGATACCTAAATTTATCAAATCAGAATGGATCAAAGATGAGGCTATAATAATTGATGCAGGCTATCATCCTGAAAAATGTGGTGATATTGAACTAGATGGAGCTTTAGATAGAAGTTCAGCTTATACACCTGTTCCAGGTGGTGTGGGCCCGATGACAATTAATACTTTGATCTTACAAACTATAGAGGCAGCTGAAAAAAATTGAACTATGAATTTTGAAGTAATAATCATTGGTAGCGGTTTTTCTGGATTAACCTGTGCTCACTACCTTAAAGAGCAAGGAGTTGAAAATATATGTCTGCTTGAAAAAAATACTTCACTTGGTGGAGTTTGGAGTCATGGAGGGGTCGGGTCATATCCAGGCGCTGCATGTGATGTTCAATCATATACGTATCTACCTTTCTTGGATGAGACAGGATTTATACCTTCAAAAAGATATGTGAGTCAGACTGAAATTGCAGACTATGCAGAGCTACTTGCAGATCATTTCGATATAAGACGACATATTAAATTCTCGCATGAAGTTTCTAAGCTTGAATATTGTGATGAAGGTTATTGGATAATCGAAGCTCTGAAAAACGAGGATTCTAAAAAAGTAAAATTTCACGCTAATCATGTGGTTTGTGCAAATGGACCCCTCTCTTCACCAAGAATGCCAGAACTTGGTGGAATGGATGAATTTAAGGGAGAGAGTTTTCATACTGCTAAATGGAATAAAGATATTGATATAACTGGGAAAAATGTTGGGATCATAGGAACCGGTGCTTCCGCTGCACAAGTCATTACTTCTATTGCTGATGAGGTTGAAACACTAACTGTTTTTCAGCGAACGCCTACCTGGGCTATTGAGAGAGAAGATCAGCCTACTCCGCCGGATATTGTTGAAGCATTTAAACAAGGTGGTTATAGCTCTAAGCTCAGGTATGTCGACTGGAAAAAAGAATTTCCACCTGATCCTAATCTGCCATTTACATTTGAACAGTTGCATGATCAAGAATGGAATTCACAAGTTTGCAAACTTTTAAGTGAAAGAATAAAAAAAGATGTCAATGATGCAGAAATTGCTGAATTACTTACTCCTGATTATCCCTTCTTTTGTAAGCGTGTCTTAATCATTGATGATTACTTCACAACATACAATAAGGAAAATGTATTTCTTGTTCACGATGACGGTGGAGTTCGTGAAATTACCAAAAATGGACTAAAAGTTGCTTCCGGCAAAGAATATGAACTCGAAGTAATTATATATGCAACGGGTTTTGATGCAGGACTGATTCCATTTGAAGTAATAGGAAAAAATAAGACTTCTCTTTCTGCTAAGTTTGGAGCTTCAAAAGATAATAATTATCAAATGATCAATCCTGAGACACTTTGGGGGCTGCATGTTCGAGAGATGCCAAATTTCTACATGATGGTTGGACCACAAAGCTTAAATCCTGTGACGAACGTAACACTTTTGTGCGAAGAGCAAGGAAAATATATTGCAAATTTGGTTTCTCAAATGAAGATCGAAGGTAACAGCATCGTTGAACCATCCGAAAGCGCTGTTAAAGAGTGGACCGATAGATGTAATGATTCTTCAGAAGGGAAAATATGGTTGCAATGTAACAATTGGTATATGAAAGGTACAAAAGATGACGAAAAAGCCGGACGCAAAAAATCTAAAGCTATGTGGATGGAGTCATATGAATCATATTTAGAATATTTAATCGGCGAGAAAGGTGGATCGAAGAAAGAACTATTGGAGTTCTCCTAGCCCCACAGAAGAATTTTTTTTACAATAAATTTAGTATTAATAAATTGAGGAATAATTATGGCAGATCATGATGTCGTCATTGTGGGAGCTGGTATTTCTGGAATAGGTGCAGCTTATAATCTCAAAAAAAGCTGTCCTTCCAAATCTTTTACCATATTTGAGGGAAGAGAGAACATAGGTGGTACTTGGGACCTTTTCAAGTATCCCGGTATAAGATCTGATTCTGATATGCATACCATGGGCTTTAGGTTCAAGCCATGGACAAATCCCAAGTCTATAGCTGATGGACCTTCCATTTTGGAATACTTAAATGAAGCTGCTGATGAGAATAATCTGAGAGAAAAAATTCAATTCTCAACGAAAGTAAAAACAGCAAAATGGGATAGTGTTAGTGCCAATTGGACTTTAGAGGTAGAGAAACTCAATCATCAATTAGAGACCGTAACCTGCAAAATACTTTATCTTTGTGGTGGGTACTACAACTACGATCAGGGATATTTACCTGAGTTTGACGGATACGAAGATTTTCAAGGAACTTTGGTACATCCACAAAAATGGCCTGAGAATCTCGATTACAATAACAAGAGAGTTGTAGTTATAGGAAGTGGCGCGACAGCAGTAACTATAGTCCCTGCAATGGCCGAAAAAGTATCACACATCACAATGTTGCAAAGGTCTCCAACCTACTATATGAGTGCACCGGACGAAAGGCCTTTTGACGGCTTGATCAAAAAATTTACCACCGACCGATTGGGTTATTTTTTAATTAGATGGAAAAATATTTTGCTAGGAAGATTTTTTGTATCGCAGATAAAGAAAAAGCCAGAAAAATGGAGAAAATTTCTTATCCAAGGTGTGAGAAACCATCTTGGCGAAGACTATGATATTGATCGTCATTTCACTCCTAAGTACAAGCCTTGGGATCAAAGATTATGCTTTGTTCCAAATGGAGATATGTTCAAGGCAATCAATAGTGGAAAAGCTGAAGTGGTTACTGACACAATTGATAGATTTATTGAAGACGGAATAAGGCTAAACTCTGGTCAGGAGTTGAAAGCAGACATTATTGTGACCGCAACCGGCTTAAACATGCAACTTTTGAATGGAATTGACATTACTATTGACAATCAAAGATTAGATATTTCAGAAAGAATTCAATACAAAACAATGATGTTTAGTAACGTGCCTAATTTGATTGCGACTTTTGGGTACACAACTGCATCTTGGACTCTGGGAGCTGATCTGACTAGTGAATACGCTTGTAAACTTATAAATACCATGGACTCAAAAGGAATGGATTATTTTTATCCCGAAGCTGGTCCAGACGTAGTTGGTAATGGAGACTTTCTTGATCTTAATTCAGGATATATTCAAAGAGTTGCTGATAAGTTGCCAAAGCAAGGGTCAAGAGATCCTTGGATAAATACCCAGAATTACTTAAAAGATCTTTTTCAGGTCAGATTCAAGAGTATTGAGGATGCTGATCTAAAGTTTAAAAAAGCTAGCTGAGTACAAAGAAATCTTCAAAGGTAAGATACCTTTTTCCAGACTTCTTGCCTGAATTTGATGCTATTGATTTCGCTAAGTAAGTAGCTTTTATGCTTCTAAATTTCTTCAAAGATCCTTGAAGAAGGGGATCAATAAAAAATGGTTGAATTCTTTGACCTAAAGATTCTGCAATTCTTTTCTCTGACCTGGCTCCAATGAGTAATCCTGGTTGGTAAATTGATACGGATTCAAAATCTAAAGTCAGAATTTTATTTTCTATTTCACCTTTGCACTGTAGATAAAAATTTTTTGATGTTGAATCAGCTCCGATTGAAGTCACTAATGACAAATTAGGAACATTAAATTTAGATGCTATCTTTGCAATATCAAACGAGTAGTCAATATCTACTCTCCTAAAGTTCTCCTTCGACCCTGCTTTTTTGATAGTTGTTCCTAGACATATAAATACGTGTTTTTTGTTTTGAAAGAGATGCTCAAAACTTGATGGTTTCTCATAATCAACAAATTTGTACTCAACTTGTTCCAGCGTGGGGATAGTTTTCCTTCTAGTCAAGGCTGTTACCACATGACCGAGGCTCACTAATTCCTTTACTAATTCAGACCCAACAAGCCCTGTAGAACCAGCTACAATGGAATCAGAGAGATCGTTTTTTATTTCCAATACCTATCTTTGAGAAGTCTTTTGTATAGCTTTCCAGTAGGATGGCGTGGCAACTCCTCTTCGAAATCTATACTCTTGGGGCATTTCACATGAGATATATTCTCTCTGCAGTATGCCATTAGCTCTTGTTCAAGCTCATCTCCTGCTAGACTCATGTCTTTTGGTTGAACAACTGCTTTAACTTCTTCACCCATTTCCTCATGTGGGACTCCAAAAACAGCAACATCTGCTACCTTAGGATGCATGATCAAAGTGTCTTCAGTCTCTTTTGGATATATGTTCACTCCTCCTGAGATAATCATAAATGCCTTTCTGTCAGTAAGGTATAGGTAACCATCTTCATCTAAATATCCAACATCTCCTAATGTTGTGTATCCTTGTTTTGAAGTAGCTCCCTTAGTTTTTTCTTCATCATTATGATACGAGAAACCGTTTGCTGTTGGACCTTCAAAATAAATGGTACCCTCCTCGCCCACGGGTACCTCATTTTGATCATCATCTAGTATATGAACAGGTCCTAACAAAGATTTACCCACAGTACCTTTATGCTCTAACCATTCATCTGAATTACAAGCTACAAATCCATTGAATTCAGTCCCGGCATAATATTCATGAATAATAGTTCCCCACCAATCAATCATTTTCTCTTTTATTTCAACAGGGCAAGGAGCTGCGGCATGTATTGCTACTTGATGAGACGACAAATCATACTTATCCATAATTTCTGGATCGCTCTTGAGAAACCTAATAAACATTGTTGGAACCCATTGACTATGAGTAACCTTATATTTTTCGATTGCTGCTAAAGCAGTTTCTGGATCAAATTTTTCAAGAATTATACTAGTTGCTCCGAGCGCTAAAAATCCAGTATTAAAGCCCATTGGTGCTGAATGATAGAGCGGCGCGGGTGACAAATAAACTGAATCTTCACTCGCCGAGTAAAGTCCTTGCACAACCCTTGTAAGACCAACATCCTCTTCATCCGGCGTGTAAGGAAGAGGAGAAATTTTTATTTCTCTACTCACACCCTTTGGCTTTCCTGTCGTTCCTGATGAATAAAGCATGGAAGCACCCTGACACTCATCTTCGATTGGAGTATTAGGCATATTACGAATTGCATCTTCATATGATAGAAAGTCGCCAGATTCACCATCAAGCATAAATTTGTTTACCCCTTCCAGTGAAGATGATAAATCTTTTGCAGATTCCTCCAAAAATTTTGAAGTGATAAAAACTTTTGCACCACAATCTTTAACAATATACTCAACTTCACTAGCCTGAAGCCTCCAGCTTATTGCGGTATATTTGAGGCCACTTCTATAAGCGGCAAAAGCTATGGGAAAAAATAATTTATGATTCTCCATCATAAATGCAAGGCTATCACCAGGCTTGAGACCAAGTGATCTGAACAATTGTGCTCCTTGATTTGATAATTCGTTTAATTCTTGATGCGTAATTACATCACCACTACCGGCCATAATTAATGCCGGCTTATCTTTGAATTTTGGGCCATTAATTCCAGGATGCATAACCTCTCCTTAATTACTTATTTAAAAAATTTCATAAATATTGCCATACAATGTTATTTTAAGTAAGAGTAATATTGTCGAAATAAATGAGTTCTAAACCTCTAGCATTAATTACAGCTTTCGGCGGAATTAATTCTGCAGGAAGAAGTTCTGCTCACCTCTCCTATAAAAACTTGGTTTTTAATTCCATTAGTGAAAAAGAACAACTTGAAGTTCTTCAAGATTTAGCAGTTATGCAAGGAAAAATTGAACCTTTAGGAAGAACTTGGGAAACCTCATCAGGGGACTCTATAGACCTCAAAGAATTTCTCACGGAAAACAGTGAAGGCATAAGAGGAGACTGTATGGTGAGAAAACTGGATAGAGATATTTATGACAAAGATGGAATAATCCTTGATCAAATAAAAGCAAGTGCGGCAGGTCAACTTCCTAGTGGATTTGATCCATCAAGTCTTTATCCAGCGAGGCAACATCCTAAAGCACTTCAAATGACTGTTTTTGGAATGGGAGATGCTCTAGGTCAATTGGGTTTGAGCTGGAAAAAGGTAATGGATACCATTTCACCTGATCAGATAGCTGTCTTTAGTGGGGCTGCTATTGGTCAACTAGATGTTTTTGGATTTGGTGGTTTGATGCAATCACGAATCAAAGGGTCAAGAGCCAGTTCTAAGAATTTAGCTTTGGGGCTTGTTGAGATGTCAGCAGATTTTATCAATGCTTATATTTTAGGGAGTGTAGGAAGAAGCGGACATAATGTAGGGGCTTGTGCGACATTCCTTTATAACCTTCAAATGGGCAAAGAAGCTATTGAATCTGGTTCTGCTAGGGTTGTAATAGTAGGAGGTGCTGAAGCACCTATAACACCTGAAATTGTTGATGGCTTCTTTGCCATGAGTGCTCTATCAGATGATAAAAGAATGATCGAATTGCAGGCACAAAATAATGAAGATATATCCAAGGGACCAATTCAAGAGAGAGCTTGTCGTCCATTTGGAAATAATGTTGGCATGGTTTTAGGCGAATCAGCTCAATTTATTATTCTGATGGAAGATAATTTAGCTTTAGAATTGGGTGCAAACATATATGGCTCAGTACCATCAGTTGCCTCTCATTCAGATGGCTACAAAAGTTCAATCAGTGGACCTGGTGTTGGTAACTATATTACCGTTGCTAAGTGCGTTGCTGATGCAGAAAAAATACTTGGAACAAAACAATTGAGAAATCAAACTTTTGTTCATGCGCATGGCACAGGCACCCCTGCTAACAGAACAACAGAGTCTCATATACTTAATGAAGTAGCCAAAACTTATGGTATTAACTCATGGCCTGTAACGGGCATTAAATCATTTCTAGGTCACAGTATGGCTCCGGCATCTGGAGATCAATTAGTTACCGCGCTTGGAACATGGAATAAAGGAATCATTCCGCGAATAAGGTCTACAGATAATATTGCTGAGGATGTTTACGATGATAACTTGAATATTTTGCTTGAAGATAAAATTGAAGACAAAAATCATTTTTCTGCCGCATTCCTTAATGCAAAAGGTTTTGGTGGAAATAATGCTTCAGCCTTAATTCTTTCTCCAGAAAAATCGAAAGAATTACTGAAGCAAAAACACTCAAAAAATAAAATGAAAATTTACGAAGCTAATGTTCAAGAAGCTAAAGTGAAAGCTGAAAAGCATAACAAAGACTGTCTGAAGGGCAATTATAATGTGGTTTACAAATTTAATGAAAATGTTCTCCAGGGTGAAGCAGACATTAAATTGTCTAAAGGTGAGATTTCTCTCAAAGGCTATAAAAATTCTATAAAGTTAAAAAAGAAATAGATATGGAAAGAAACTGGCAAGAAGTAAGAAAAGATGTAAAGAGATTCGTTGAAAATGAAGTTTATCCTTTGGAACCCGTTCTGCAGAAAAAAGGTGATGAATCATCAAAAGCTATGACTGGCTTAATGCAAAAAGCCAAAGATCAATCTTTGTGGGCGCTTGGACATCCAAAGGACATTGGCGGACAAGGCATGCCATTTATGGAGTATGTTTACATTAATGAAGTTGTGGGGAGATCTGCCAGCGCCATGGTTGCTCTTGGTACTCACTCATTACAAGATTCCATCATGTTAAGAGAGTATGCCTCCAAAAGGTGGAAAGATGAATATTTAGAGCCTCTAGTGCAAGGCGATATTTTTCCAAGTTTTGGTATGACAGAACCCGACATCTCAAGCTCAGATCCAACACAACTTGAAACTTCAGCCGTTCTTGAAGGTGATGAATGGGTTATAAATGGAAGAAAGTGGTTTACCACAGGTGCAGCTAGAGCAGCTTACACTACTGTCATGTGTCGCACTGAAGTGGATGTTCCGAGCCATGGAGCTTTCAGCATGATAATTGTTCCTACAAATAATTCAGGTTATGAGATCGTAAGAGAAACTCCGGTTTTGGGCATAGAAGGTGGTCATTATGAAGTTTCTTACAATAATGTAAGAGTCCCAAAAGAGAATTTACTTGGCCCGAGGGGACAAGGCTTTCTAATAGCACAAAGAAGACTTGGTCCAGGAAGAATATTTCACTGCATGCGTTGGCTAGGACAAGCACAAAGAGCTTTTGACCTAATGTGCCTCAGGCTTCATGAAAGAAATGCTTTTGGAAGTTCTCTTGCAGATAAACAGCTAATGCAAAAATTTGTTTTTGATAGTGCGTGTGAAATTCAATCAAGTCGACAACTTACATTAGATGCAGCAAAGAGAATTGATCAAGGCGATGATGCAAGAATAGAGATAGGTATGATTAAAGTAGTAGGTGCAAATATGTTGCATAACGTTATTGATAGAGCCATTCAAGTCCATGGAGCCAAGGGTTTGACTGATGACACACCATTAAGTCAAATGTATAGACATGCTAGAGAAGCAAGAATTTACGACGGGCCTGATGAAGTTCATGTTCATTCAGTTGCTAAGAGAATTCTCAAAAATTATCAAGATAACGGCGCCGGTTGGGACTTTGGGGAAAGGGATGCGAGTCTCAACAGTTAAATGAATGAAGATTTATTAAAAGTTTTATCAGATCAACTTGATTGCAAATCCTCAAACTCAAAAATAATCAATTTAGAGCCATTAACTGGAGGAGCATCTAAAGAAATATGGAAGTTTGAAATCCAATCAGAATTAGAAAGAGGCAAATATATTCTTAGGCGTGGTTCAGGCATAGAGGGACCCCTTGCGATAAAGACTTCGGAAGAAGCTGCAATTCAGAAAAATGTGAAGAAAATGGGTGCTTTGGTACCTGAAATCATTTCTGTATCTACAAAAGACAAGCCTTTGGGAGATGGCTATGTTATGAAATATGTTGAGGGTGAATCCATAGCTAGAAAAATCTTAAGAGATGAAAAATATAAGAATGCACTTAAAAGTTTAGCTTTTGAATGCGGTGAGTCCATCGCTAAGATTCACAAAGCTAATATCAATGAGTTTTCTTTTCTTCCAAGAAAAAGTGTCTTTGAGCAGCTTGAAGACTTATATCAAACCTATCTTTCCTTTAATCAACCATCTCCTGTATTTGAGTACACTTTTTTATGGTTAAAAAATCAAAATTTTGGTGAATTAAAGGATTCTTTAGTTCATGGAGACTTCAGATTAGGCAACATAATTGTCAGTGAAAAGGGATTAGCATCAATAATTGATTGGGAGTTGGCTCATATAGGTAATCCTCTGCAGGACCTAGGATGGATGTGTGGTAATTCATGGAGGTTCGGAAATACTGAAAAAGTAGTAGGAGGTTTTGGTGATTTAGAAGATCTGTTAAGAGGATATAACTCTGTAAGTGACTTTCAAGTAAGCCATGAGATTGTTAAGACATGGCAAGTATTTGGTACTTTTAGATGGGGAGTAATTTGTTTAATACAAGCGGCTGCTCACTTAAATGGTTCAGTGAACTCTGTTGAAAAAGCAGCTATTGGAAGAAGAGTTTCAGAGACAGAGTTAGATATTGTTGATCTGCTTTTTTTGGGAGGAAAATGATGATTTTTGATAAGCCAACACATATAGATTTACTGGATGCAGTGAGTTATTTCTTGAAAGAGAAAATACAGGGTGAAGTTCCGCCTCATTTAGCATTTAAACTAAGAATTGTTGAGAATGTGCTGAATATTGTAAAAAGAGAAATTATTGATGGCGAAATACTTTCAGAGGAAATTTATGAAGACCTGCGTAAGCTTTTAGATAGTGATTCAGCATCAATCAATGATCTTGCAGAGCTGATAAGCAATGGGCATATTGATTTGGAAAATGATGATCTAAAAAGACTCTTGGTGAAGCTATCTATAAATAAAATGAAAATAGATAACCCAAACTACTCCACATTGAAAAAGTTAGTTGAGTGATTTGATTGGCTTTTTATCCTTAAATATCATTAAAAGGGGCATAAAAAGGGCCCAAGTCTTATGATAATGTTTTGGAAAAAGTCTTTGAGATAAATCCAAAAGTTTGGCATCCAAACCAATGAATATCCTACTTTTATTTTTTTTGACACCACTAAGAATAATCTGAGCCGCCTTACTAGGGTGCATACCTCCCTCTCTGAATAAATCTCCCATTTCCTTTTGTGTTTGGGGAGCATTTCTTGTGAAAATTGAGTTTCTAGTATTTTCATCTCTTTGAAAGTCCTCATCATTCATTCTGGCTGTTGCAGCTATGTTAGTTCCTATATGACCAGGATGAACACAGTGTATTTGCAAGTTAGGATTAGTTGCTTTCATTTCAAGAGCCAAGCTTTCGGTGAAACCTCTCACAGCAAACTTTGTAGCGTGGTAAACACTTTGACCCGGAACCGCAACCATTCCAAAAATTGAGGACGTGTTAACTATTGCTGCCTCAGGACGATCGATCATATGAGGTATAAAAGCCCGAGTGCTATTAATTACACCGTCGAAATTTATACCCATCACCCAATTCCAATTTTCTTCTTCCATATCTTTAAAATGAGACCCTGTCGTAACCCCAGCATTATTAAAGACTAAATCTATCTTTCCATGATGATCGATGACTTTTTGAGGCAGAGATTCAATGGACTCTTTATCAGCCACGTCTAGAAGATGAGAAGACACAGAAACTTGGTACTTTCTAAGCATTTCTGCAGTTTCATCTAATGTTTCTTGATTAACATCACATATGCAAACATCTGCACCATCTTTTGCAAGTAATACAGCAAGATATCTGCCCATGCCCGAGCCAGCTCCAGTAATGACTGCAACTTTTTCTTTAAATGTCTTCATCTAAATTCTCCCTTTTCTCTCCATTATAGTGAATATTGTATGCATTCTCTGGAGCACTCCGAACCCATTCATCTATGGCTTTAGCATCATCACCTACCAAAATCCTCCACTGTTTCTTCTTTACTGCTGATAAAATAATCTCAGCTGCTTCAGCTGATGTTGTTGGTGCGTTATTTTTAAACGCCTCAGCATTTTCTTTTATCTGTTGTTTGATTTGTTCTGGTGTAAAGTTATGAACAGGCATACCCATTTTTATCATGTTTTCTTTAACTTTCTCTAAGTCCTCTTCTGTTTTGATACCACCTATAATTTTTCCGGTATTTTCTGCTATTGAAGTTCCTATGTGCCCCGGCATCACAACAGAAACATCAACATGAGGTGCATTTACTCTTAAGTCATCGATGAGCGCTTCACTAAAGCCTTTAACAGCAAATTTCGCAGCTGAGTAAGAGGTATGCGGAGTCCCGCCTAGACTCGCCCAAAATCCATTAATGCTGCTGGTATTTACTATGTGACCTTCTTCGCTATTTATTATGTAATCTACAAAAGCACGAGTGCAGTAATAAACTCCATACCAACAAACAGCAAAGCACTTCTCCCACTCCTCTCTGCTTCCAGCCACAAAGCTTCCTCCTCCTCCTATACCAGCATTATTGAAAAGAAGATTGATTTTATTTGTGTCTTGCGCCAACAGCACCTCTTCTTTGAATTGATTTACTTGTTCTTCGATTGAAACATCACAATTATGCATAGAAATATTTATATCAGGTGATTCACTTTTTACTATATCGTATGTTTCTTGCATGTTTTCTTCTATGACATCACACATCGATACGTGACAGCCTTCTTTAGCGAGTTGTCTTACCAGCTCTCGTCCCATTCCGGTTCCACCCCCTGTAACTACAGCTATTTTATTGCCAAAACTCTCCATTCTTCTTACTCACCTTTTTATTATTTTATTTATCTTTTTCTTCAGTTGGAAAATCACTGAAAGGAAAAGGTTTTTCACTAGAATGATAGGTAAGATAATCTAAGATTTGAACCATATAATTTCGAAAACCTAAAGACACCTTCTCAATGTTATGACTTCTTTTATCTGTTATCAGGACAAATAGGAACTGCAATGAGACAATTAACCAGAGAACTGTCATTGACAAGTAGTAAACAAAAGAGAATGCAAGCATCCAAAAGAGCCTGATCCACTTACCCTGTTTCAAGAGATTGTCTTTCCACTCCTCTTTATCGATTAAATCCTCATCACTAACATCGATAATATTTTCTTCTTTATCAGTCATATTAATTTATAAATTCAACATCTTTTATCATATCTTTTCCCAAGACTTTCTGTATTGAGCCATTGAGACTTTCTCCTTTATAGATGATTTTGTAAAGAGAATCTACTATAGGCATCTCGACATTTTTTTTATCGGAAACTTCTTTAACAACTTTCAAAGTTTTAAGACCTTCGATAGTTTGTCCAATTTGCATTTTTGCTTCATCTATAGAGCTTCCATTTCCAATAAACTTACCAAATTGATGATTCCTACTCAAAGGTGATGCACAGGTTGTTATTAAATCTCCCACACCAGCCAAGCCAAGAAAAGTTTGTGGATTAGCTCCCAAATTAGCAGCCAATCGACTCATTTCACCCAAACCTCTTGTCATCATCATTCCTATGGTATTTTCACCAGAATTCAAACCATCGGCAATACCACAAGCAATAGCGTAAATATTTTTTAAAGCTCCGCCCATTTCAACTCCATATGGATCTGTATTTTCATAAACTCTAAAAAAGTCTGAGGATAAAATATCAACCATATCTTTCCGCAAATTCTTGTAAGTACTTGCGATAACTGTTCCTGAAAGCTGAGAAGAAGCAATTTCCTCGGCTAGATTTGGACCGCTTATTACGCCAATTGGATTCTCGGGATGAATTTCACTCAGAATTTTGCTCATTAGGTTGAATCCACTACTCTCTACGCCTTTAGTTGCACTTACAAGGTTGGTTTCTACTGAAATGTAAGGCTCAGCTGATACAGCAACTTCTCTGAAGGCATCACTAGGAATACAATATATTATTGAATTTGAATTTGATATTTCTTGTATTGCAGAAGTAGCAACAAGATTATCTTTCAGGCTCAAACCGGGTAAATAATTTCCATTAATTTTTTCTGTATTAATTTGATTTGCAAGATCCTCATCTCTCATCCATAAAGTTACTTCATAGCCGTTTAAAGAAGCTAAATGAGCTAGAACGGTACCCCAACTACCGCCGCCTAACACTGATATTTTCTTATTTTTACTCAACAGATAAACTTTGAAGTTACAATTGTTACAATTTTAACAGGTTGCTTAAACTTTATGCCAAAACCTTAAAGATAATGAATATTAGAAAATTAAAATCTGCAAACGATGTAAAAAAATATTTAAAAGCGTCTAAAACAAATTATGTAAAAGTCGCGGTGACAGATATCGATGGCATTCTTCGAGGAAAATACATGCATATTGATAAATTCATCAAATCCACTGAAAAGGGTTTTGGATTTTGCGATGTCATCTTTGGATGGGACAGCAATGACGAGTTATACGATACAAAAGGCATTCCAGAAAAGCAGTTGTTTACTGGTTGGCACTCTGGATTTCCTGATGTAAACACATCCATTATTCCGGGTTCTGCAAGAGATCTCCCATTTGAAGAAAACACACCTTTATTTCTGGCGGAATTAACTGACGCTGAAGTCTGTCCAAGAGGGTTACTAAAAAAGGTATTAAACTTGATGGAAAAAGATAAAATCTTTTCAAGATCAGCGTTTGAATATGAATTCTTTTTATTCTCTGAAAATTCTCACTCCATAAGAGAAAAAGAATTTAAAAAGCTAAACAATTTCACACCCGGAATGTTTGGGTATTCAGTACTAAGAAACTCAGTAGAATCAGATTTGTACAACGAATTACTTCAACTTTGTATATCTATGGATATGCCACTAGAAGGACTTCATACTGAAACGGGGCCAGGTGTTCTTGAAGCTGCAATACTTGTCGATGAGTCCTTGAATAGTGCAGATAAAGCAACCTTATTTAAAACGTTTTCAAAAGTCATGTTCCAAAAAAAGGGCTTGATAGCAAACTTCATGGCGAAATGGTCCGCAGATTATCCAGGTCAGTCAGGACATATCCATCTATCGCTTCAAGATGAAAAAGGCAAATCCATCTTCGCCTCTTCAAAAGATGAATTACCTAAGAGTCTGTTATATTTTATTGGTGGTTTACAAACTTACATGCGGGAATTTTCAGTTATGATCGCCCCAACCGTAAATTCTTATAAAAGACTTTGTCCTGGAGCGTGGGCGCCTATAAATATGACTTGGGGTATAGAAAATAGAACTTGCGCATTCCGAGTAATTAAAGGAGATTCTAATAGTCAACGTATAGAGAATAGGCTACCTGGAGCAGACTCGAACCCTTACTTGGCACTTGCGGCTACGCTAGGGGCTGGTTATTTGGGTATAAAGGAGAAAATTGAACCAACTGAAGCCATCAAGGGAGGTGCATATGATATTAATGTGGAAAAAAAATACCAAGTCCCTGAAAATTTAGGAGAAGCTGCAAAGCTTTTTAAAAACTCTGATGCAGCCAAAAAAATATTTGGAAATATGTTTGTAAACCATTTCGCTAATACTCGATTTTGGGAGCACCAAGAATATCTAAAAAGTAGAACCTTGTTTGATAGTTCTATTTCTAATTGGGAATTAGAAAGATACTTTGAAATAATTTAATTATGAAAACAGGATTGGTTTTTCATGAACTTTACCTTTGGCATCATACTGGTAATCATGCCGACTATATTCCTTATGGTTATCCTGTAGAGCCATTGCACCATTCTGAAAGTCCTGATGCTAAAAGAAGAATAAAAAACTTATTAGAGGTTTCAGGTTTATACGAAAAGCTTTTTAAAATTTCACCAAGAAAAGCCACAAAAGATGAGATTCTATATTTTCATACAGAAAATCATTTTGAGAAGATAAAATCACTCAATAACTCAATTACTGTTGATGCTGGTATTACTGCTCCTACAGGGATTGGAACCTTTGATATTGCTCTTTTGGCGACTGGAGGAGTCTTGGAAGCCACAGATAAAATCCTAGAGGGAAAAGTTAATAATGCGTACGCTTTGGTTAGACCGCCTGGACATCATGCGATGCCCAATAGAGCAATGGGCTTTTGCATTTTTGGGAACGCAGCCATTGCCGGAAAACATGCGTTAAAGAATAAAGATTTGAAGAAAATAGCCTTTGTTGATTGGGATGTGCATCACGGAAATGGAACTCAGGCAGCTTTTTATGATGATCCAAGAGCTCTCACAATTTCTATACATCAAGATAGAAATTTCCCTACTAACTCAGGCCTCATATCTGAAAATGGAGAAGGTAAAGGCGAAGGATTCAATCTCAATATTCCTCTACCACCAGGATCAGGTGTAGGAGCATATGAGGAAGCGTTTGATCGGGTTGTTATTCCTGCACTATATGCATATGAACCTGAACTCATAATTGTACCGTCAGGATTTGATGGTGGTGCAGGAGATCCTATCGGGAGGCAAATGCTCACAAGCGAGGGATTCAAATCACTGACTACTAAAATAATGAAAGCAGCAAATGACATGTGTGAAGGGAGAATCTTAATGACACACGAGGGTGGTTATAGTGCTGCAACAGTCCCCTTTTTTGCTCACGCAGTGATGGAAACTTTAGCAAATGAAAACATGGGAATTGAAGATCCCTTTCAAAATATAATTGGTAATCTAGGGCAACAAGAGTTGCAGCCCCACCAAGACGATCTCATTAAACAAGTTGAAAAACTATTAAAGAAGATTAAATAAAACAATGAATGATATTTTTAACCTTTCAGGAAAAACGGCAATAGTCACAGGAGCATCGTCAGGATTAGGAAAGCATTTCGCAAAAACCCTTTCTAACGCAGGAGCAAATATTGTTATTTGTGCCAGGAGAGTAAAAAATTTAGAAAGGCTAAAAGAAGAAATCGATGGTGAGGTGTTGGTTCTTCCGCTTGATGTGACATCAGAGAAAAGTGTCGCAGAGTTTTTTAATTCTGTCGATGAGAAAATAGGTACAGCAGATATATTGATAAATAATGCTGGAACTTCTGATCCTAAGAGATTCAAAGACTTAGATGAGGAAAGCTGGAATTATGTTCTTAATACAAATCTCAATGGTGCCTATAGGGTTGCTAAAAATTTTACTGACCAACTAATTAAATCAAAAAAATCTGGAAGCATTGTCAATATTGCGTCTATCTTAGGACTGAGAGTTGGCTTCAATCTCTCAAGTTATGCAACAGCGAAAGCGGGTTTAATTCAACTTACAAAGAGTATGGCCCTAGAACTCGCAAGATCAAACATTAGGGTCAATGCAATCGCACCTGGATATATTTTGACTGAAATTAATGATGATTTTTTCGCAACAAAAGAAGGTCAAGATTATATTAACAATATCCCAATGAGAAGGCTTGGGTTGGAGTCTGATTTAGACGGTATTTTACTTTTGCTTGCAAGCGATGCATCTTCTTTCATGACAGGTTCTATAATTCCTGTTGATGGAGGACATCTTAACAACCCCCTTTAAAAAATCAGTCAACTATCTTTATAACTCTCCCGACAGCAAGCTCTTTGTCGGGATAGTCACCATTTAATAGTCTCAATTGATCTTCAGCATTTAATGTAATACTACTTGTAGAAGCAATGGATTCATAAGTTTCGCCTTGCCTCACTTTATAAGTTTTTATTCTAAGCGGCTGAGAATATTTCAATTCCTTTTCAGTTAAGCTTCTGAGTGACTTTATTATGTTCATAAATTGAAGATCATAAGATGAGAAATCGCCATCTCTATCTTTTAAATACGCAATAAATTGATAAGCTTTGTCATCTTTAAAAATGACAGCCATTCTTGTTGTCCTACCTGATCTATAAGTCTTAGCTGTAAAACCAGATAATCCATCAATCATTAAAACCTCTTCATCAGTTGTATTTCGAACAAATCGTTTTAAATACTCCTCCGGACTTTCAACAAAATTAAGGTCTTCTAGGGTAACTTGTAAAGTAGCTTCTCCAAATGGAGCTTTAAAAACTAAAGAGTTTGCATTGTTTATGATTTCCCAATTTTCTGGAGAGGAAAGGTAGAGATTCAACGGACCATGAAAAAACTCATTTCCCCTTGTAACCCCTGCTTGTTGGGAATCTCCAAAAACCATTCCTTCAATCATGGCAAGATAGTTGCTTTTACTTTTATTGGTACCTTTCACAAAGTTTTGACTAACATTATCTAATATTTCTTGAAGTCTCTTATCATTTGAGGGATGTGAAGCGAAAACCCCATGATAATTTCGTGGTTCGATTCCTCTCTGTTTAGCAACCTTCTTAGAATAAATTTCTTGATCTTTTAGGACGGCCAAAACGTCATACATGCCCTGTGGAGAATAACCATCCTGATAAATATATTGTGCTCCAAGATCATCAGCTTCAAGCTCCATTTCTCTACCATAGCCCGATAACAATGCTCCGGATGCCAAGTTGGCTAGATCCCCGGCAGTTCTGCCAGAATTTATCTCGATTGCCGCTGATAAGACGCCCATAAGTTGAGCTTGAGAATATTGTCTTACACTATGTCTGGCTGTTACGTGACCTATCTCATGGCCTAAAACCGCGGCCAACTCTTCTTCTGAAGACATGTAGGCCATCAGACCACGATTGATATAAATATATCCTCCCGGAAGTGCAAAAGCGTTTATTTCAGGGCTGTCTAGAACTGTGAATCTATAAATTAAGTTTGGTCTATGACTTTTTTTTGCTAAAGACTCACCGATTGATTGAACATAGTTTTGTATTTTTTCATCTTCGTAGATTTGATACTGTCTCAGGATTTGGGCATTGTATTCTCTACCCATCTGTATTTCTTGCTCTTCGCTTAGAACAACAAAATCTTGTTTACCCGTTACAGGGTTAACAGCACAACCGCTAAGTGACAAAATTAAAAATAAAAATACTAATCTTTTCATGTTAAAAGTTTGACCGCTTCTTCTCCAAATTTATCCCACCACATTTCACCCATTTTTATAATTTTATTCAAATTATGATCACTTCTATCATCCAATCTTCTATTAACCCCACCTAAAGGCGAGTTGACTCTTAAATAGTTACTCCCAATAATTTTTCCAGCTAATTCATGATCCAAACTACTTTCCACCATCAAACCAAAAAGATCATGCATCATCCAGCCAACAATTCCCCAGTCTTTTGAAGCTTCGCCTTTCAGAGGTCTTTTACTTAATCCCGTACCAATGCTTAAAACATGCAGTTCATGATCAGGAAACATTTTTTTTGCCTCAACGTAGCCATGAAGAACAGGATGATTTGCGACTATAGCACCATCTATCAAAAACATATCTCCAACTTGGGCGGTAGGATAATAAATAGGAGCTGCACTGGTTGCATCACCTACATCAACTATTGAAATATCCTCATATCTAGGATCATACGACCTAAAAAGTACAGGAGTTCTTTCCTGTATGTCATAACTTAGAACAGCCACTGGCTTAGTAGCTTCACTCAAAGTAGATTTTCCAAAATAATTTTTTAGCACTGTACGCTTTCCATCGCTTTGATATTTAGGCTTTGATTGCAAAAGACCAAATCTTGATTCCCATGAAGATTTTTTCATGATTCTTTTTAGGTTCTGATTGGACCACATACCTTGGAGTTCATTTGCGGAAAATCTTTTTACGGATAAACCAAGACAGGAGATGGCACCTGCAGAAGTTCCAACGAAGTAATCAAATTTCTCATGAATTTTTATACCTAGTTCGTTTTCTAATTTCCTTAAAAAGGTAATGGTGGCTAGGGTTCTTACACCTCCTCCATCCAACGAAAGTATATATTTCTTATTCATATTTTATTAAGAATAATATACGACTTTTAGTGACAAAATTATGAATTTTTCATAAGGTTCACATATATTTTTAATATTTTTGGGGAAAATCTATGAATAAATTCATTTTGATGGCAGGATTAGTCATTTCTTCTCTGTCTTCTTTACTTATTGCTGAAGAAGAAGTTGAGGAAGTAGTTGTCACCGGCTCTCAGATAAAAGGAGCTAAAATAACTGGTGTACTTCCAGTTTCTGTTCTTTCTGCAGATGATATAGAAGCCATTGGTCCAGAAGATGGTACTGAATTACTAGAAAATATTGCTGAACAAGGTGTTAACTATTTCACTGAGGCTGAATCTGACTCTGGTGGCGTTAACTCAGCAAGAGGTGATGTTGGTGCTTATAACTTAAGAAATATGGGTGTTGGTAACACCTTGGTTCTTCTAAATGGCAGAAGGCTTGTAAATAACGCAGGATATCAAACTGAACTTCTAGGTGGTGATTTCGTCCCAACTATGTCCGTAAACTCTAATCTCATTCCTACAAATGCTTTGGATAGGGTCGAAGTACTAAAAGATGGTGCGTCTGCAATTTATGGAGCAGATGCTGTAGCAGGAGTTATAAATAACGTTCTTCAAACGGACTTCACAGGTTTTGAAGTTAACTTCAGAGGAAATGGTTATGATCACTTTGCAGCCAAAGATCAAAGAATTCAGATTAAATATGGAGGAGACTTCAATGATGGTAGAACTAATGTTTCTGTAATGTTTGACTACTACGATAGAGATGCAATTGCTGCTTCTGAAGATCCAAGATGGGGTGACTCTGATCACAGAAAATGGATTCCTGCTGATTCACTTTGGGCAAACGATAGTTCCTTTAACAATAGGTACTCGGGAAAATGGGCTCAATTAGATTTGAGAGGCAGAACTAGTTACTCTGATAGTGCAGGTGAAATACAGATCATGCCTTCTTCTGATCCTCGATGCTCTAGATCTGATTCTTTTGATACCGGGTATGGCACATGTCTTGGTGTTGACACAACATCACTAGCCAATGGTGAATACTACATAAATCCAGGACAGTTCAGAGATTACAGAGGTGAATTGGAAAGAGATAACACCTTTGTATTCATCAATCATGAGCTGGATGATGGTTATGAATTATTTGCTGAAATCGGTCAATACAACTCAGAGTATAGAAGACTCAAAGAACCTGCAGGGGACTTTTCTACAGCTCTACTGAATATTGGACCTGACTATTACTATACTAATTTACTAGGAATCAATGCCGACAATAGCAGCTCTAACAAAAATATAAGAATTGATAACTGGAGACCGGATATAGGTCCGAGAGTTATAAATGTAGATAAAGAGACTTCTCGTTACTTAATCGGTTTGAGAGGGACTACGGATTCAGGCTGGGATTGGGAAACAGCAGTATTGCAATCCAAAGCAGAGTCTGAAGATTTTACACAAAACAGACTTTCTAATAGTTTACTTGAGGCAGGCTTAGCTGACTCTACCGCTTCTGCGATAAACATATTTTCATCTGATGTAAAAACTGCCTTAGCCCCAGCAATTATTGATGTTTACAGAAATGACACTAGTGAATTAAGCTCCTTTGATTTCAAAGCCTCTAATCCAGAGATATTTAATCTTCCTGCAGGACCGGTTGCGATGTTGGTGGGTTTTGAATATCGAAAAGAAGAATATACCGATGATAGGGACCCAAGACTTGATGGAACCACGAGGTTCACTTCAACGGTTACAGGCCTGACTTTTCCATTTGTAGGTGATGTTTTGGGTTCAAGTCCTACTGCTGATACGACTGGTGAGAGAGAAACAAATTCGATCTTCGCAGAATTTATACTGCCTTTAACTGAGAATATTGAATCTCAATTAGCAATAAGACACGAAGATCCAGATGATACAGATTCATCTACTGTTGGAAAATTTGCTCTTGGTTGGAATGTTTCGGACAATCTTTCTCTTAGAGGCTCTTTCTCAACTTCATTTAGAGTTCCAAATCTCATACAAAAAAATCAGCTTTATGTAACAAGATATGGAAATGTAAATGATGCCGTTGGAGTTTACATTGGAGGAAGCAACAGCTTTGCTCTTGATGATAGATATTCAATCCAAAGTTTTAGAATCGGTAATCCAGATCTCAAACCTGAGGAATCAGATAACTACTCAGTTGGTTTTGTGTGGACACCTGATCTAATCGAAGGTTTGACAATTACTTATGACGAATGGTCAATTGAGAAGGAAAATACTATCGTATTGCTGGGAAGAAGTAATGTTGTCGTAAATGATTTAATAAATCTTATAAACTACGGGACAGATAATTGTTCTGGATACAGCAATCCATTTGTTACAAGAGATACTGATTTCTCATATTCCGAAGCAGAATTAGCAGCTTTTACTAATGCAGGAATCTGTCCTGTTGGAGAAGTGCTCGTAGCTACAGATCCATATGCTAATGCTGCTACTAGGACTATAGAGGGAGATGACCTAGGAATTTATTATGATGTTGATACTGACATTGGTAGCTTTAAGCTCTCGATAAATCACTCTGAAACTGATAAGTTTTATCAAAAACCAACTGCTACTTATGCTCAACTAGCAGCAGCACAGGAAAGTGGTATTATTCCTTTCAACGTCACCCTTGCAGGTTTCGGCGACTTGGCGCTTCAAGATGGAAATTACGTCAAAAAAACTAGCATGAAACTTAATTACAGATATGGTGATTGGGGTGCTCAGATCTCTACTCTGAGAAAAGGTAAGTTTTATCAAAGCAGTGAAACTAGATCCGATGGAACAAGATTCATGATTCCTGGAATGAGGACCACCAATGTTTCTGTCTACTACAATTTCGATATCGGAGATTACGATGCCAGAATCAAGTTAGCTGTAAAAAATATTGATGATGAAAGGGCTCCATTAGCTGATAGATTTTATGGATTCTTTGCGGATGCTCATCAAGACTATGGTAGGAATTACTATCTTGATTTCAGATTGAGAATGTAATGTTTAAATGACAAAAAGGGAGCATTTGCTCCCTTTTTTTCTTAGAATTAACGAGTGATAAATTTCGCATTCAATAACAAAGGTTTTCTGCTAGGACTTACATTAGCAATTATTGTGCTAATTCTTCCTAATCCAGAAGGATTGTCCGTTGAGGCACAAAGAACTGCTGCTATTTTTTTGCTCATGGGGACATGGTGGGCTACGGAAGCAGTTCCTGTAGCTGTCACTGCTTTTGTTCCTCTTGCGATATTTCCTATGTTGGGAGTGGTTGATATTCAAGAAGCAGCTAATCCCTATGCTAATAAAATAGTTTTTTTATTTTTGGGTGGTTTTTTACTAGCCACAGCTATACAGAAATGGGACTTACATAAAAGGATAGCATTATTAGTCCTTAACAACGCAGGGTCGAAAGGCTCTTCGTTGATTTTAGGCTTTATGATAACCGCAGCTGTTATTAGCATGTGGGTCATGAATACTGCCACTACTATAATGCTTTTGCCCATCGGTTTGGCCGTGATAACTGTGGTAAAAGAAACCGTGAAAGATACAAGCACTCAGGAACTTAATTCCTTTCAATTAGCTCTTCTGCTCGGTATTGCTTACGGAGCAACTATAGGAGGTATGTCCACTTTAATTGGAACTGGACCAAATGGCATGCTGGCTGCATTTATGGCTGATAATTATGATTTGGACATTAGTTTTATTGATTGGATGAAAGTAGGCGTCCCTCTAAGCTGTGTAATGCTACCAGGTTGTTGGTTTATTCTTACGAAGGTTATTTTTAAAGTTAATTTTGAAACATCATCTGCTACAAAAGACTTGCTAATTAAAATGAAAAATGAATTAGGAAACTTAAGTTCAAATGAAATGAAAGTTTTAATAGTATTTGTTCTTACTGCTTTGGCTTGGATGCTAAGAACTCTATTAGATGACTTCAGCTTATTGAGTGGTTTGTCCGATGCAGGTATTGCAATGATAGCTTCGCTTGCTCTTTTCTTAATTCCAAGCGGTAGCAAGGAGACCAAGGGATCCTTACTCGACTGGAAGGATGCACAAGAAAATGTGCCTTGGGGTCTGTTGGTATTATTTGGTGGAGGTTTAAGTCTAGCAAATGCAGTTCAAACGACAGGTCTTGCAATTTGGATTGGCAACTTGCTACCGGAAGGTATAAGTTTAGTTTTATTGGTTGTACTAACAGTGACCATGATACTTTTTTTAACTGAGCTAACTTCTAATCTTGCTACTACTGCAACTTTTCTACCGGTCGTGGCGGCTGTCGCTATACAATCTGACTTTAACCCCATTCTTCTAACAGCAGCAGTAGGACTTGCAGCAAGTTGCGCCTTTATGCTTCCTGTTGCTACGCCACCAAATGCAATTGTTTTTGGTTCAGGATTGATTAGAGTTCCAGAAATGGCTAGAGCTGGATTTCTTGTGAATATTTTGGGGATTCTAATTGTATCTTTTGTCTCTGTAGTACTAGTGCCTTATTTTTTACTTTAGTCTCCCATTGAAGCTGATCCAGGTCTTCTTGTGTCTGATACACCGTAAAGCTTTTCATTCTCAAGAAATACTGCTTGTACACTGCCCATAGTCATTGAACTTTCAGGCGTATGTTCTTTTTCAATCAGCAGCTTTATTGTGTCGGGACTAAATCCATTTTCAAGCTGTAATTTACCCTCAAGCCTTTGATTAATTCTTGGTGCCATAACAGCTTCCGTAAAACTTAATCCATGATCAATTACATTACTAATTACTTGTGTAATTATATTTGGAATTCTTCCACCTCCAGGAGAGCCAAGTATCATCATAAGATTATCATCTTTATCAAAGACCAATGTGGGTGTTTGGGTACTTATCATCCTCTTACCAGGCTCTAATCTATTTGCTTCACTTGAACCAAATGTATTTTCTTCAGTACCATAAAAATGAGAAAAATTTCTCATTTGATTATTCATCAAGAATCCCCCTTTTGAAACGGTTACACCTGAGCCAAAAGAAGAACCTAAGGTATAAGTATTTGAAACAGCATTTCCATAAGAATCGATAATTGAATAATGTGTCGTATCAGGACTTTCATCATATTTTTTTAAATCACCCGGATATATCTCTCCGTCTTTCGATCTTTTATTTCCAATAGTAAGTGCCCTTTCTTTGGAATATTCTTTGTTTAGCATCTCTGAAACGGGTACATCATAAAAATCTGGATCACCATGATATTTAGCTCTATCAGCAAAAGCTCTTTGCATTGCTTCTGATAAAATATGTATCGTTTCAGCAGAGTTGTGGCCAGATTCTTTCAGGTCAAAGTTTTCCATTATGTTCAGTGTTTGAAGTAGAACTAAACCTCCACTCGCAGCCGGACCCATAGTCACAATTTTATAGCCACGGTAGGAAGTCACCAGTGGTTTTCGGTATTTCGCTTCATATGAAGACATATCCTGAATGGTTATAAAACCTCCATTAGATAGAGATTCATCTACTATCCACTTAGCAATTTCTCCTTTATAAAATGCTTCTTTACCATTCATAGCAATCTTCTCTATAGTTTTGGAAAGTAAAGGTTGTTTGAAGATAGATTTTACCTTTACAGGTTCTAAAGATTGGTCATAAAACTTTTTTTTAGAAGTTTCATTCATCAACATGGATTCTTTGCCCCACTCAAGGACATAATTGAGGTCATAACTTACCTCAAAACCCTCTCTTGCAAGTTCAATTGAGGGTTTCAGAAGTTCAGGCAAGGGTAAACTTCCATGATCTTTATGGGCCTTGAGAAGACCGGCAACAGAACCAGGAACTGCATTCACAAGATGGCCAAATCTTTGTACTTTATTATCAGATATGAACATCTCGCTTTTAGTAGCCACTGGTGCTGCCGAGCGATAATCTATCGAAGAAACCTTTTGAGTTTCCTTCTCATAAATGAGAATGAAACCCCCTCCCCCTAAGTTTCCTGCTCTGGGAAGTGTTACAGCTAGAGCAAAGCCCACTGCCACTGCTGCGTCAACAGCATTGCCTCCTTTTTTTAAAATCTCATAACCAATCTCAGTTGCATACCTATTCTGAGTAGAAACCATGAAATTTTCTCCAATTACTGGGTGACTTATACTCTGATAGTCTAAAGTTGTTTGAGTTCTTGCCGATAAAGAAGACATCAGGGAAAAACATATAAATGTAGTTAGAAGTCTTCTCATGAATTAAGGCGCAACAGCGCCTGAGTCAGGCCTTCTTGGATCAGCAGCTCCGTAAAAATAATCACCTTCTTTGACTATTGCTTGAACGCTCCCCATAGTTCGAGAAGGATAAATTTGGTAGCCTTTATCCTCTAAAATTTCTATTGTATCTGGACTAAAGCCATCCTCGAGCATCAACACTTCAGGAAGCCATTGATGGTGCATGCGAGGACTATTCACAGCTTGAGCTATATTCATATCATGTTCCATTACATTCAATGCAACTTGTAATACGGTTGTTATAATTCTACTTCCCCCAGGACTTCCTAGCACAAAATAAGGATTCTTATCTTTAAAAATTATAGTTGGAGTCATGGAACTTAAGGGTCTTTTATCTCCTTGGATAGAATTAGCTTCAGAACCTAAAAGGCCGTAACCATTAGGAACACCTGGTTTCGAAGAAAAGTCATCCATCTCATTATTGATTAACATTCCTGTTCCGGGTATGACAATACCGGAGCCATAAGAAAAATTTAAAGTATAGGTATTAGAAACAACGTTTCCGTATTTATCCATCACTGAAAAATGAGTTGTATCAGGACTTTCATAAGGATAAGGATCACCTGGATTTATGTCTTTTGAAGGGGTTACCTGATCAATAGAGATTTTTTCGTTTAACTTTGATGCATAATCTTTATTCATTAAACCAAAAGGAACAGCATAAAAATCCATATCACCAAGGTGTTTACTTCGGTCTGAATAAGCTCTTTTCATTACCTCGGCCATTAAATGAATTGTTTTTGCACTGCCAAATCCTAGATCTTTTAAAGGAAATTGTTCAAGCATATTCAGCATCTGAATTAAATGAATACCTCCTGAACTTGCTGGCGGCATAGAAATAATGTCGTATCCACGATATGTGCCTTTAACAGGTTCTCGTTCTACAGGTCTATAATTTTTGAGATCTTGCAATGTAATCAAGCCTCCGTTTTTTTCCATTTCTTGAACTATTTTTTTTGCAATTTCTCCTTCATAAAACGCCTTTGGACCAAAGTCCTTTAGTTGTCCTAGAGACCATGCTAAATCTTTTTGTACCAATATTTCCCCTGCAACATAATTCTTGAGACCTTCTTTATAAAATGATTTTGAACCAGCAGCAGTAGAAGTAAGTCTTTTTTTGTAATTCTCAGAAGCAAGAATATTTGCTAAATCATGAGGAATAGGAAAACCATCCTTAGCTAAAGTAATAGCAGGCTCAATAACTTCTTCCCAGCTCATGGTGCCGTATTTGATCAAGGCGAGATGTAAACCGGCTACGGTTCCTGGAACTCCTGCTGAGAGTAATGAAAATTGCGCTTTTTTCCTGTCGTAATTACCCTTTTCATCTAAAAATAAGTCTCTGTAAGCTGCTTTTGGAGCTTTTTCTCTATAATCTATTGCGATAGTTTTATCTAAATCTTTCAGATAGACCAACATAAAACCTCCCCCACCAATATTGCCTGCTCGTGGCAATACAACAGCTAAAGCTAAGCCGGTTGCAACTGCAGCATCAACTGCATTACCCCCTTTTCGTAAAATTTCAGCCCCAACTTTACTTGCAATCTCTCTTTGGGAGACAACCATTCCAGTTTTGCTTATAACCGGATGATGAATAGATTTATATTCAATAATTGGTAATTCAGAAACCACGCCAAGCGGCGATAGCAAACAAGCAAAAATAATTATGCAATACCCTTTCATATCTCTCGGTTAGTCATCAATTGCTTGATAGACAAGTGCTGAATAAGTTTCTCTTAAACGCTCCGAACTACCAAGAACTTGAGTCATCAATACAGCCACAAGATCTTCTTCAGGATCTATCCAAAAAATAGTAGAAGCTGCTCCTCCCCAAAAAAACAATCCCTTGGAGCCATATTGACCTGCTTTTGCAGGGTCAGTCAAAACACCAACAGTTAATCCAATGCCAGCACCGCGCCTATAACCCCCTGCTGTTTCTAGATAGGCATCCGAGGAAAAGGAATCTGGCAAATGATTTCCAGACATCAGCTCAACTGACTTTCTGCTTATGATTCTTTGATCTCCAAGCACTCCTCCGTTAAGTAACATTTGAGCAAATTTTAAATAATCTTCTGTTGAAGAAACTAGGCCAGATCCACCATCAAATACTGTGGCTTCCTGAAAATAAGGACTCATTTTTTTAGTGTCAACCCGCAACATAGTCAAATCCTTCGGAAGGCTCTGATCTAATTCAGGGAAAAATCTTCTGAGATCTTTTATTTCTGCATATAAGCTTGTAAATCTGTCTTTTTTTGATTCAGGAACTGTAAAAAAAGTATCGTTCATATTGAGTGGCTTAAAAATCTTTTGTTCAAGAAATTGATCGAAGCGAATACCTGAAGCTCTCTCGATCACACAGCCAAGAACATCCATACCAACAGAATAAGTGTAATTTTCTGAAGGTTGATGCATCAAAGGTGCTTTTGTTGCTAATGTTTCAGCAAAATCACATATATCATCGTAAGGCTTTTCTGCATTAATCATTCCACTCGCTAGATTTTCTTTAGTGATATTGCTTATCGAGAAATATGGGCTGAGATTATTTTCTCGATATATTTTGGCAAGCTCTTTATTTGCAGTGAAGTCGTAAGCAAGGCCCGAAGTATGAGTTGCCAAATCTCTGATCGTCATTTTTTTCTTCTGATCAACTAATTCAGAATTACCATCATCCTTTAAGACCAGAACTTTTGTCTCTCCAAACTCAGGAATATACAAAGAAACAGGATCATTCAATCTTACTTTGCCCTCTTCCAATAGAATCATAAGAGCAACTCCAGTAATTGGCTTGCTCATTGAATAAATTCTAAAGAGAGAGTCTCTTTTTAAACTTTCTCCTGTCTCAATATCAGCAAAGCCTAAAGTCTCGTAGTGAACCACTTTACCTTTCCTGGCAACAGCAGAGATGAAACCTGGAAATTTTCCAGTCTTCAAATATAGCTCATTTAAAGTGGGGGCAATTTTTTGAAGTCTCTCATATGACATCCCAGATGCAGAGGCTTCATAGGAATTGGGATAAAGATAAAAGCTTATCAAAACCAGATAAAGTAAAATCCCTTTCGACACAAATCTCATCATAAATTCCCCAATTTTTATATTAGCTAAACAATAATACTCAATTATTATGATACTTTGACACAAAAGTTTTAAATAAAAATGAATCTTAATCTAAAAAATAAAAATGCTCTTGTTTGTGCGTCTAGTCAAGGATTAGGCAAGGCTGCTGCATTACACCTAGCTTCAGAGGGAGTAAATCTTGCAATATGCTCAAGAGACCAACAAAAAATAAATGCTTGTAAACAAGAAATACAGGAAAAGGTTGACGATAAAATAAAAATCATAGCTATAGAAGCTAACTTAGATATTCCTGAAGAAATAACGAAACTCTACAAAGATGCAAAAGATTACTTAGGTTCAATAGATATATTGGTCAATAACACAGGCGGCCCGCCGCCAAGCACCTTCGAAAATCTCGAAGATACCGATTGGCAAAAAGCCTTTAATTCGACAATGATGTCATGTTTGAGATTATCAAAACTTGTAATACCCGACATGAAAAAAAACGAATGGGGGCGAATAATAAATATTTCATCAGTTTCTGTGAAGACCCCAGTCACCGGATTATTTCTATCGAACAGTTTAAGAATGGGGGTACTTGGATGGGCTAAGGCCCTATCAGATGAAATTGCTCCTGATGGAATTACAGTAAATACTGTTTGCCCCGGATACACACGAACTGAGAGAGTTGAATCAATCTTAGATTCGCAATCAAAAGCAACAGGTAAAACCAAAGATGAGATTGAAGCAACAATTGCATCAAACATTCCTATGAAAAGAGTTGGGGAAGCTGAAGATTTGGCTGGATTAATTACGTTTTTAGCATCAGATAAAGCAAACTACATGACAGGTTTGGCCATTCAGGTGGATGGAGGGTCAGCAAGAACTTTTTATTAATCTTTAAATTGTTTGTGCAAGTTGCGCACTCTCTTTGGAGGCTTCCTCATTAATACATAAGCAATTGATGAGATTATTCCAGATAAAATTAAAGGTGTAGCAAAGTAACCTACGTAAAAATAAGCTGAAGCATCTAACGGTATTTCTCCTCCATAACTTTGAAGGAAATATAAAACCAGAGATATAGATATAAATAGTATAAATATCTTTTTTTGGTAAGCCTGATGCCTTGAGGCTTCTTCGATAAGTTCTTTTAATAAAAACTGTTGCTCAACTTCTTCTGAACTTACGTTAAGCTTCCCATCGGTATAAGACCACTTCATTTAAATTCTCCTCTTAACATTATAATAGAAAAATTACACCGATGAAGTGAGTTAAAACTTAAGAAATTAACAACTAGCCAAATATACTTAGCTAGCGAATAATTAATCATTTATGTAATTCCTTTCATAAGTGTCTTTTGAACTCCATGTTTACCTTTTTGACTTTCTCCATTCCCATGGCTCAACAGGACTTGAATCAGCCCATAAACCTTTTTTTAAATTTCTAGCTGTTGATTGGTTTTCATAAAATGAATTGTCAGTGACATATTTATCGTAGACCCAAGCATAACCGGCTGATACGAGCTTGCGGTTAATATCCATTCCTTTCCAGTATAGTCTTCCTAGTTTTCTGCCATACCTATCTGTTCCAGAGATATCCGCATCGACCTCTCCCTCTTTCAAAAGTTCTTTTAGATATTTAGTTGAATCACTTCCATAAGGTTGATCTCGTTCAGGAGCATCAATTTCTGTAAGTCTGATTTTGTAAACCTCTTCTTTGAAATAGACATGCACAGTATCTCCATCTACAACTTTCTTTATTTTAAGATTCTCTAAGTACTCAGCGTTGGAAACTTGAAAAAATAATAATGCACAGATAAGAGATAAGAATTTCATATCATGATTGTATAAATAATTTATTTTCGTGTTAACCCTTATAAAAGGGCACAAAAGAGCACACTACCTTTAGCTATAGAGCATAAAATAGATGAGAGGGCCACTGAAACCATTTGACTATAGAGCTTGTAGTGGCGGACCGGACGAGACTCGAACTCGCGACCTCCGCCGTGACAGGGCGGCGTTCTAACCAAACTGAACTACCGGTCCAAAGAACTCAGGCATTCTAACAGGAGTTATATA
>ENA-OSEY01000164-OSEY01000164.1-marine-metagenome-genome-assembly--contig:-NODE-164-length-48800-cov-6.397451_pt1 | contig 48800 bp, 53 predicted proteins | sample MGYA00248465_ERZ534230 | MGnify/ENA primary metagenome ERZ534230 (study PRJEB26409, sample SAMN06344110) | marine metagenome | isolation source: Sea water from surface | place: Atlantic Ocean:Southern... | reverse complement strand
ATCTACCAATCTGAATCAGCTCCTACATCAATTAATTATTTTAATACTTTGACAATCCTGTCTAGTGAAAAATTATCCGGTTATAAGAAGGTCAATCTTGTTCCATTTGGGGAATTTCTACCATTTGAATCAATTCTAAGGGGCTTAATAGATTTCTTTGATTTACCTATGTCTTTTTTAAAACCTGGAAACATCACTAACGAAACCATTCCTTTTAGAAATCACTCTATCTTGCCACTTATTTGTTTTGATACAGCATATATAAATAACTATATACAAAAGGTAAAAAAATCAACAATTGTTGTTAATGTAAGTAATGATAGCTGGTTTGGAGAGTCAAGTGGTCCACATCAGCATTTTCAGATTGTTAGATCAAGGGCAAAAGAAATTAATAGGTGGATTTTACGATCTACTGCAAGCGGTATATCAGGTTTTATTGATAATAAAGGAACAATTGTTGATAAAATGGAGATAAATGAACAAGGAATTATCTCTTTTAATGTCCCGCAGACGACAAATAACTCCTTATTTGTAAATTTTGGTTATGATTTAATGAGATATCTCATAATATGTTGTTCATTTTTTATTATAATATTGTTTCTAAGAAAAGTTTTAAATGAAAATTTATAGCACAGCATTAACTCTTATTATTCTTTCCAGTTTTTTAAGCGCTAATAAGTCTATTGAAATTGATATATCACAGCAAAGACTATACGTTTATGAAGATAAATCGATGTTAGCTAGTTACCCTATATCTAGCTCATCTTTTGGAGAGGGTCAAATCGAAAATTCCTATAAAACACCACTAGGAAAACACAAAATTCTTACTAAAATAGGAACAAATGTTGAAAAAAATACGATTTTTGTTAGTAGAGAAAATATGAATCAAGTTGCTGAGATAGTTCATGAGCGACAAAATAATGAAAATGACTACGTTACATCAAGAATACTATGGCTTGATGGGCTTGAAGAAGGTCATAACAAAGGCGGAAACGTAGATTCCTTTAAAAGATACATATATATTCATGGCACACATGAAGAAGGACTCATAGGCGAGAAAGCGTCACATGGGTGTATAAGGATGTTCAATAATGATGTAATTGAGCTGTTTTCTTACATCCCTGAAGAAACAGAAGTAAATATTAAAATTTAGTACTTAACTTCTTGCTTAAATGCTAATTTCTCTTTTTTGAGATCATCGGTTGGCGCATCAGCAAATTTCCCACCATTATTAGCCATTGCAACCAGCAAATCTGCTGGTTTCCAGAAATCTTCATCTTTTTCTGCAAATTTATTTATCTTTTCAAGTACTTTGTCTAGACCAATTGAATTCGCATAAAACATTGGACCACCTCTCCATATAGGAAAACCATAACCATTGATATAAACGATATCCATATCACTTGATCTTTGAGCAACACCTTCTTCTAAGATCTTCGCTCCTTCGTTTACTAAACCGAGAATACATCTATCAACTATTTCTTCATCAGAAATATCTCTTCTAGTGAAACCATTTTCTTCTGCAACCTTGACATAGATCTCTTCATTTTCTGGTGCCGGGTTAGGGGCACGAGATCCATCAGAATAATTATAGAAACCCTTACCATTTTTTTGGCCAAATCTTTCTTGTTCACATAATGCATCTGCAATTTTATTAGTAAGAGGTGTTTCAAGTTTTGCAAGTTTTCTTGCTCTCCACCCTAAATCTAATCCAACTAAATCCATCATTCTGAAAGGTCCCATATTCATTCCGAAGGATTCAAGTGCAGTATCAACTTGATTAGGTAATGCGCCTTCTAGTAACAACATATTTGCCTGTTGGGTATAACCAAAAAGCATTCTATTGCCTATAAAACCAGGAGCATTTAAGGACATAACCGCAGCCTTCTTTATAATCTTTCCTAACTTCATTATTGTCGCAAGGGTTTCTTTAGATGTTTTCTCTCCTCTTACAATTTCCAACAATCTCATGATATTAGCCGGACTAAAAAAGTGAGTACCCACTACCTTTTCTGGCCTATTAGTAACTGATGAAATTGCATCAATATCAAGACCTGAAGTATTGCTTGCGAGAATAGCGTCGCCCTTAACTACATCATCAAGTTTCTTAAATATTTCTTGTTTCAAATCAAGATTTTCATAAACCGCCTCAACCACAATGTCACAGTCAGCTAAATCCTCATAATTGAGTGATGGTGTAATTAAGCTCATGACACCATCTTTCATTTCTTGTGAAAGTCTTCCACGGTCGACCATCATTTGATAATTTTTTTCTATAACACCTATTCCCCTTTCTAGGTTCTTCTCATCTTGATCAAGAACAATTACCGGTATACCTGCATTAGCAAAATTCATTGCAATACCACCACCCATTGTTCCTGAACCAACAACACCTGCAGATCCTATTTTTTGGGTTTCTGTATCTTTAGGAACATCCAATATTTTTCCAGCTGTTCTTTCACCAAAGAATATATGGATCATTGCTTCTCTTTGAGGATGAAGCAAACACTCTAGAAACAAATCAGATTCTTTCTTCATGCCCGCATCAAAATCATCTTCTTCAATTGCAGCCTCTACACATTTAATAATTTGACCAGGTGCAAATTGACCTTTTCTTGACTTAGATGCTAAAGCTTTTGCTTCTGCCATTACGTTTTCATTGCCACGTGCTTCAACTAATTTTTCATTTAAGTCTCTTACCTTTGGATGTTCAGTTGTTTCATCAAGCTTTTTATGCAAAAAGCTAATCGCATCCTCTACTAAATCACCGGTAGAAATGCTATCTAAAATACCTTGATCAAGTGCTTTTTTTGCAGGAACTGGCACCCCAGAAAGCATTATTTTGAGTGCTTGTGATGGCCCAACTATTCTTGGTAACCTTTGTGTTCCACCTGCACCGGGCAATAAGCCTAAATTAACTTCTGGTAAGCCTACAATTGATTTTTCAGTTGCAATTCTGTAATTACAGCATAGAGCTGTCTCTAGGCCGCCACCTAATGCAGGCCCATTTATTGCTGCAACAACTGGTTTTTCGCTGTATTCAATGTTTTTTAGTGCAGTATGGAGGTCCGGACCTTCCATTTTTTGACCAAATTCAGATATATCTGCACCTGCTATGAATGCATTTCCTGCTCCTTTTAAGACAATACCTCTAACATTTTCATCACTATTAGCTTTATCAAATTGATCACAAAGACCAACCCTAACACCGCTGCTTAAAGGGTTTACAGGCGGATTATCAACCTCAAGGATTGCAATATCACCTCGTAATTCGTAATTAACTGTACCTTTCATTAAATACCTCTTATTTTCTGTAAATTCTCTGAATAGAGATAAAATTATATAGGCATTATTTTGTTAAATATACTGAAAATACACTTTACATATCCTAATATTACTGATTAATTCATAAAGTTTATATCTTAAAATTAATAAAAATTATTTATAAATACTATTGATATTTAAATATAAATACATATAATAATAAGAGTCAGCACTCCTCTCCCCCTATGTATTGCTGACATTCTCTGGAAATAATGGAGGGCTCAATGCCCTCCTTTTTTAAAAAATATGAGCAATAGACATAAGAAAAAAATCATTGAATCTGTAGAGGTACTTACTTTAGTAACTCTATTTCTTTCAAGTATTTATGCTGTTGCACCTGTAGTATAGTATTTCCCTATGCGCTTAGTACTAGCTTTACTAATATCACTGTGCTTTTTTGGGATCACCCAATTTGTGAGTGCCTGCTCAGAATTGTTAGATCATGAAATCAGGTTGCTTGATTCTGATGAAAAGCTAAATCTTTGTGAGTTAACCGGAAAATCAATTCTTGTTGTAAACGTTGCGAGTAGATGTGGATATACAAATCAATATACTGAGTTACAAAGACTATATGAAACATACTCAGAAAAGGGTTTCATTGTTTTAGGTGTCCCATCAAGAGATTTCTATCAAGAATTTAGAGATGATTCCAAGGTCTCTGAGTTTTGCTCAACTGAATACGGCGTAACATTCCCTATGCTAACGACCAGTAAAGTGAAGGGCTCCAAAGCACTACCATTCTTTAAGAAACTTGCTGAAGCTTCTGGCATGGAACCTAATTGGAATTTTAATAAATACTTAATTTCAAAAGATGGTTTAACAGTAGAGGGTTTTCGATCAAAAGTTAAACCAAGTTCTGAAGAACTAACCTATAAAATTACAACTGACCTAAATAGTTAAGCAGTTAAAACCTTGTTTGGTTTTCTGATAGCAAATATCCCATTTTCAACAACACCTGGTATTGAATTTATTTGAATTTCCATATCCTTTGGATTTGATAAATCAAGCTTCGAAACGTCGATGATATGATTGCTTTGATCTGTAATGACACCGCTCCTATAAGTTGGAACCCCTCCTAGTTTTACAATTTCTCTTGAAACAAAACTTCTACTTTCGATCAAAACTTCAACAGGAACACCAAAGTCTCCTAGACATTCAACATGCTTTGATTGATCCACAATACAAATAAACTGATTCGAAGCTGAGGCAACTAATTTTTCTCTTGTGTGAGCTCCGCCACCACCCTTAATTAAGTTATGTGATGGGTCAACTTCATCAGCTCCATCGATATAAAACTGAATTTCATTTACATCATTAAGACTAAAAATCTCTACATTAAACTCTTGAAGAAGTAGGGTAGAAGCCTCAGAGCTAGATACGGCACCTTTAAACTGAATGTTGCTTTGTTTTAAGATCTCGATGAAGCAATTGACTGTGGATCCGGTTCCAATTCCTAATATAGATTCTTTATTTATTTGAGGAGCCATTTCCTCAAACGCCTTTTTAGCAACCTGCACCTTTGCGTCACTCATACTTGTATAATAAACAAAATATTAGCTTTTACTATGCGTTTAAAAATAAAAAAAACGGGATCATTCAAGCAATCCAAGAAGTATATTGATTTAATTAATCAGGCCACTGTTTATGATACTGCTATTAAGACCCCGATTACTTTTGCTAAAAATATTTCTAAGAAATTAGCTAATGACGTTTTCTTAAAAAGAGAGGACTTGCAACCAGTTTTTTCATTTAAAAATAGAGGTGCTTACAACAAGATTTCACAATTGTCTGCATCACAAAAAAAACTAGGAGTTATAGCTGCATCTGCTGGAAATCATGCTCAGGGCGTTGCTAATGCATCACAAAAATTAAAGATCCCATGTTTAATTGTTATGCCTGAAACAACTCCAGAAATTAAAATCCAATCCGTACAATCATTTGGCTCAAAAATCCTTTTACATGGTGATAACTATAATCAGGCATACAAAAAGGCATCTCAGATTGCCAAGGATAAAGGGATGGAGTTAATTCCTGCCTTTGATGACCCACTAACCATTGCGGGTCAGGGTACGATAGGTAAGGAGATTGAATCAGAGGAAGAAGCTTTTGATGCCGTATTTGTCCCAGTTGGTGGAGGAGGCCTACTAGCAGGTGTATCAGCTTGGATTGCTCAACATTCACCAAAAACTAAAGTCTATGGTGTAGAAGTAGAAGATTCAGCATGTCTCTTGGAAGCAGTTAAATTTAATAAGCGTGTAAAACTAAGAGAAGTTGGACTGTTTGCTGACGGCGTGGCTGTTGAACAAATTGGTAAACATACTTTTGAAGTAATTAAAGAGTGTGTTGACGGTGTTATTACGGTGTCAATTGACGAGGTATGCGCTGCCGTAAAAGATATATTTGAAGACACCAGAGTTTTATCTGAGCCTGCAGGGGCATTAGCTCTTGCTGGTTTAAAAAAGTACTGTAAAAAAATTAATAATAAGAAATTAATTGCAATTAGCAGTGGCGCAAATATAAATTTTGAAAGACTTAGCTATATTGTTGAGAGATCTGAAGTAGGTGAAGATCGTGAGAAATTATTGAGTATAAAGATCCCTGAAAAACCAGGGAGTTTCCTTAAGTTATGCAGAATCTTTGGAAAGTCACAGATTACCGAATTTAATTATCGTTTTTCTGATCAGGCAGAGGCACACGTATTGGTTGGCATTCGTCTAAAAAATGATAATGCTTTTAAAACATTAAGAGCAAAGTTAAAAAAAAGTCGCTTCTCGTATTCCGACTTAACTCGCAGCGTTATTTCCAACGATCATTTACGTCATATGATCGGAGGCCACTTAATTAAAGCCAATAATTTAAATGAAAGGCTGTTTAGATGTAAGTTTCCTGTGAAACCAGGTGCTTTATTGGATTTTCTTAAAGCCTTTGGATCCGAAAGAAATATTTCACTTTTTCATTACCGAAATCTTGGAGCTGCATTTGCAAATGTTTTAATTGGTATCCAGGAAGAAACGGGTAAACAAAAATCTCTAATCAAGCATCTTCAGTCACTTGATTATGAGTTTATCGAAGAGTCTGACAATGTCGGCTACATAAATTTTTTGAAATGAAAAATATAAAAGAATTTGAAGTTTATGTCCCGCAATCAAAAATTGATTTACTGCATGAAAAAATAGCGCTCACTCGATGGCCAGATGAATTAAATGATAATAAGTGGTCCCTCGGAACAAGCCTAGATTATTTGAAAAAAGCTACGCATGCTTGGGTTAATGATTTTAGTTGGCGAGATCATGAAGCTTTAATCAATAATGCTGGTAGCCATATGTTTCATTCAAGTTCAGGGTTAGATATTCACTTTCTTCATAGTAAATCAAAACATAAAAATGCATACCCCTTAGTGATGACGCATGGTTGGCCAGGGAGTGTGCAGGAGTTTTTATCGATCATACCGATCCTTAATGAAGGAATAGATGGAGTTTCTTTTGATGTTGTATGTCCTTCAATGCCTGGTTATGGATTTTCTTCTAAGCCAAATGATTTTGGAATGAACTCTCAGGAAATTGCAAAGATTAACCATGAACTTATGCTTGCTCTCGGATATAAAAAATATATAGCTCAAGGTGGTGATTGGGGTGCAACAGTGAGTAAGTGGATGGCGGATCAGTTCAAGGATAGCTGCGAAGCCTTGCATTTAAATTTAGTTCTTGCCTGGCCACCTGACAGTGATGATCCTATGCAAGGAGTTACCGAGGAAGAGATTGAAGGGATGAAAAACTTTGAGAAATATCAAGAGAAGGGGTTTGGTTACTTTGCTATTCAAAGTACAAAACCTCAAACCGTTGCTTACGGTTTAAATGATTCTCCTATAGGCCTAGCTGCATGGATTATCGAAAAGTTTCATGCGTGGACCGACGACAATTCAGATCAATTAGTTATACCTCTTGATCATGTACTCAGCATTGTTTCACTCTATTGGTATACAGAAACTATTTCCTCATCGATGAGGCTTTATTACGAAAATGGTCAAACAGGTTTTTCTTTTGATTATGTAGACCAACCTACAGGCTGTGCAGTTTTTGATCATGAGATCGCAAAGCCTCCCAAGGCTTGGGCTGAGAAAATATATAACATAAAGCATTGGGACACTCACTCAGGAGGTCATTTTGCTGCAATGGAAAATCCTAAGATTCTTGCCGAAAGTATTGTAAACCTTGTTAAAAAAGGTGATTTATCAGCAGGCAAATAATCCGTTTTCATTACAAATGTAGTCCATTGGAATATCATGAGGCTCACTATCAAATGATAATTTTTGTAATTCGAAAGCAATTCCTATTTTTTTAGCACCACTTGAGGATAGGGCTTTATCATAATAGCCGCCCCCATAACCCAATCTATTACCTGACTTGTTGTATGCCAGACATGGACATATAAATAACTCAATGTCATTAACTGAAATCTCTTCATTGTCAGTTTCCTTAATACCAAATTTGTTTACAACAAAAGTATCATCAACTTTATGTAGGGTAAAAACCATGCTGTTAGAAATAATCTTTGGAAGAACAATTAATTTATTTAAATCAAAACAACTCTTAATAATATAACTTGTGTCCACCTCATTTTTTATAGGTAAATAGCAAGCAATCAGGTTTGCTTCTTGAAAAATTTCAGATTCAACAATATTTGTTTGTATTTTTTTTGATCGATCAAGGTACTCATCTTGAGAAAGATGTAGCCTCCGATTAAGTTGTGATTTTCTTAAATCAGATTTCACGATTACGGAGGCTAAAAACCAATTCACCGCTATACATTTTTTCCTGAACCGAAAGTCCAGGTGGCAAAGCTCTTATCGAATCAGGCTTCCCTAAGGTATTGCACAACATCGACAGTGGAATATTGCCTATCATTTAAGTATCGGTTCAAAGATATCGAATGTATTGGCAAATGAACCAGTGTTTAAATTATACATCTTAAAATTGATTTCAACATGCAGGATTTTTTCAAGCAAGATTAATTCAGAGCATCATCAATGGATGAGATTATTTGATTAATTTTATTTGAATCATCGTCACTTACTTGCGTTCCCTTAAGTGACTGAAACGCTAAATTAAGTGCTGCCAAAATTAGCGCGTTGCCTTTATCTGGTATCTGTTCAATCTCTTTGTTTAGAATTGTTGAGGCCTCTAATAGAAGTGGCTTATCCTCAGGAGGACAAGCAATTGAAATATCTCTTCCCATCACACGTATCGATAGGATCTCTTTATCACTCATGTTCAGATCTTGATTGCAGTTTAGCTAGGTCTCTCTTTAAGGATTCAATTTCTTGTGTCTGTAAGATTTTATTTTCTTTCCAAACCCTTTCCTGTTTGATGTAGTGATCAATGATTCCTTTTTGCTCATTGAACCTATTGAGCAAGTCATTTACTTTTTTAATTAGGTCAGAGAGCCCTGTTTCTTTCGATTCCATTAAATATCAGTTTAAATCTTAGATGTAATTTAGGGAAGTTTGATACAAAAAAAGAGTAAAATGCTTTTATGAACACTATGTTTGCAGACAGAAGAAAGGCAGTTGGCAGTGCAATGGGTCCGAATGCATGCCTGCTGATTGCAAGTAATGATCATGTTTCACGTAACATTCATCATACTTACTCTTTTAGACAGGACAGTTATTTTTGGTATCTATCTGGGTTTAATGAGTCAGATTCCATAATAGTTATTAAAACTGATAGCAAGGCAAAGTTAAGTTCTCATATGTTTGTCCCTCCAAAAGATGAACATTCAGAACTTTGGGACGGATATCGTGCCGGACCTAAAGGCGCGGTAGATGACTATGGATTTTCTCAGGGATATAACAATCATGAGGCAGATCAAACCATTCCAGATTTATTGGCAGGATGTAACAAGGTTTTTTCATTGATTGGTTACAAAGAAGATTTTTCTAAGAGGGTTGCAGGTTGGGTTAAGCAGGCAAGATTGAAAGATCGCCATACTGCAGCCATCGAGCACCTTGATGCTGGGCTATTTTTATCCTCGTTAAGGCGAGTTAAATCAGAAAAAGAAATTCAATTAATGAAAAAGGGTTGTGAGATTTCCGCACAAGCGCATAAAGCAGCCATGCAATTTGTTGCTCCTAATATGAATGAGCAAAGTCTTGAAGCATTTTATTTATATAAATTTGCTGAGCAAGGCTCAAGGTTTCCTGCCTATACGCCGATTGTTGCCGGTGGTGAACATGCTTGCATCTTGCATTATGTTGAGAATGATCAAACCTTAAATGATGGTGATCTAGTTTTAGTGGATGCAGGTGGAGAATATGAATGTTATGCGTCAGACATCACAAGAACATATCCTGTGAATGGAAAATTTAGTGATGAGCAGCTAGCAGTTTATAAGGTTGTTTTGGAGGCTCACAAACAAGCCATTGAGGCGGTCAAAACAGGGAATCATATTATGCAGCCTCAAGAAATTTCTGAACGAGTTATTACTGAGGGATTGGTTGATTTGGGCATACTTGATGGAAAAACCGAAGATTTATTGGAAGAAGGTGCTCACAAAAACTTCTACATGCATAAAGTTGGCCATTGGATAGGCCTAGATACACATGATGTGGGAGCTTATTCAGATGGCAATAATTTCACTAATTATGAGGCAGGAATGGTACAAACCATTGAGCCGGGAATTTATATTTCTAGCAAAAGCTCTGTTGATGAAAAATGGAAGGGGATCGGGGTTCGAATCGAAGACAATATTCTTGTTACCGATCAAGGCAATGAAAACCTTACACAAAGTGCTCCAGTAGATCCAAAAGAAATTGAAGCCCTGATGTCTTCATAAATTCAATGAGTATTTTAATTGCAGGCAATGGTCTTGTTGCAAAAATACTATCAATCAAATTAAAACAATCAGGCATTTCATCACAGATCCTCGAGGGGGATTCTAAGCATTATCACAATATTAGAACCATTACCCTCAATCCTGCATCGATAGATTTTTTGAAGAGCTTGGATTTAGGAATTTCAAAAGCTGAGGTTCAAGATATTCATGTTTATGATGCAGAGGGCAGTGGCCGGATTTCTTTTTCAAGTGATGACATTAGCGAAGATTACCTTGCCAAGGTAGTTTTTTACGATGAACTAAATAATGCTTTGGCCAGACATAATTTTAATTTTTTCTCAAAGAATGATTTTGAACAAAATAAAAAATCCACTGATTTGGTTATTTACTGTGATTCAAATCAGCAAAACATGCTCGGTGTGAAAGAGGCTCAAAGTTATGAGCAAATCGGTCATACATTTTTGGTCTCTAGCAATGACTTAAGTGATAACTCTGCAAAGCAATACTTTTATAAAAATGAAATTTTTGCGATTATGCCAACTAATAAAAATAATTTATTTACTGTTGTTTGGTCGATCCCAAAAGCTCATGCGTCATCTGATAAAGAGTCAGTTAAGAGGAGTCTCTCAAAGATCTCTAAGAAATTTAATCTCAAATTAGAACTTGAAAGTGAAATTGTTTCATTCCCCTTGTCGCATCATCACACAAAAGATTATGTTAAGCCTGGCCAATGTGTTTTGGCTGATGCCGCACATTCAATTCATCCCCTTGCAGGGCAAGGACTCAATCTAGGTATTGCAGATGCCAGTGTTCTTTTAGAAGAACTTGTCAGAGCTAGAAATGCAAATCTTTCGTTTGGAGATATCTCTGTTCTTAAAAGATATGAAATCAGACGAAGAACAATCAATAAGTCTATGTTGTCGGGCATTAATCTTCTCAACGGTTTATTCAAAGCAGATAATCTTTATTTAAGATTTGTTAGAAATAGGGGTCTTAGCCTGGTAGATAATATTCCGCAATTGAAAAAATTTTTTATAAAAAATGCAATAGGAGAGATAAGATTTTAGGCATTCCAATGCTTGCACCTAAAAATGAGAATGATTATCATTCTCATCAATACTTTTTAAACAATGAATCTACCTAAACTTTATCAAATATTAGCTTTTTCTTTATTCTTAACAGCCTGCGATCAAAGTGTTAACCAAGATACACTCACTGTATATACATCTCGTCAGCCTCAATTAATAGAACCTATTTTGGATAAATATGCAGAAGCGACCGGTATTGATATCGTATTACTATCAGGAAATGCTCAGCAACTTCTTGAGAGAATTGAAGTGGAGGGTATAAATTCTCCAGCCGACCTATTCATCACTGTTGATGCAGGAGTTTTGTGGCAAGCCAGCCAAGCAAATATTTTCGAACCAATTTCTTCCAGCATTCTAACTAATAATATTCCTAAGAACTTTAGAGATCCCGAAGGAAAGTGGTTTGGACTGTCAAAACGCATAAGAGCAATTGTAGTGAATGATAAAGGCAATCAAGCACCCCCAAAAAGCTATCATGAATTAGCTGAAAAAGAATGGAAAAATAGGCTCTGCCTTAGAACTTCAGCAAAAGTTTACAATCAATCCCTAATTGCAAGCATGCTCTTTAGGCTGAGTGAAGAAGAAACGCACAAAATTTTATCTGGATGGAGTAACAATCTAGCCACTAAAGTATTTTCGAGTGACACCCTAGCACTCAAGGCAGTTCAATCAGGTCAATGTGACGCAACAATAGTTAATTCGTATTATTTGGGCAGATTAATAGACCAACAAATTGGAAACAATCTTTCAATTATCTGGCCTGATCAAGAATCATTTGGAGTGCATGTAAATATTTCAGGCGGCGGTGTGTTGAAAACTTCGAATAATAAAGCTGAAGCTGTGAAATTGCTTGAATGGTTGTCAGGCAAAGAAGCGCAAAAAGATTATGCTTTCGTAAACCTTGAATATCCAGTCCTTCAAGATCAAGAACTTCACCCAATATTAAAATCATGGGGCAATTTCAAAGAAGATACTATGCCGGTTCATCAATTAGGGGTATTGCAAAGACAGGCTGTCTTAGCAGCCAGGAAAGCGGACTATAATTGAAACTGTTTTAGAAGTTTAAGTGCTTCAAATAGCGGCAAGCCAACAACATTCGAATAACTTCCCTTTATTCCTTTTATAAACTTTTCTGCATAACCTTGAATTGCATATGCTCCAGCCTTATCGAGGGGTTCATCAGTTTCACTGTATTCTTTAAGCTCAATGGCTGAAATATCTCCAAATTCTACGAATGTAGATACAGATATCGTTGCTATATCTGCTTTTTCAGAATCCCAAGCACCAACTGAAACACCGGTTATGACTTCATGAACTTGTCCGGAGAGTTCTGATAGCATCGTAAAAGCATGATCTGATGACTTAGGCTTGCCATATATCTTATTGCCCATAACAACAATGGTATCCGCTGCTAATACAGGGTAATTTTCAAGATTGGTAGCAATTGCATTTTTTATCCCTTGAGAACACTTCTCTTTTGCAAGTTTCTCTGCATTAAATGCTGGGCTACCTTCTAAGACGAGATTCTCTTCAATTTCTGCTTCAAGTAACAAAAACTCTACATTGATTTTTTTTAGTAATTCTGCCCTTCGTGGAGATTTTGATGCAAGATATATCATAAATATATTTTATAGCATAGGTGGGAAACATCATGACAGATAAAGGAAAAGTTATTCTGATTACCGGAGCAAGCAGGGGAGTGGGCAAAGGAATTGCTGAAAGTGTTGGCAAACCTGGTGACACAATTATTTGTGTTGGACGCTCTGTGGATTCTGGCACCACAGTAAACCAATTTGGTTTTGAGATAAATTCAAGCTTGATTGATACGGCCTCAAATATTGAAAAACAAGGTATAGAGTGTGATGTTTTGCCAGCAGACTTAAATCTAAAAAAAGACATTCAAAACATTCAATCAATTATTGAGGATAAATATGGCAGACTCGATATGCTTATCCATGCTGCATGCCAAATACATGACGACCTAGTCTTACCCAAACCCTTTTGGGAAAAATCAACAGATTTATGGTCTGTCATTGAAGTTGGATTAAAGTCAAACTATTTTCTTAGTCATGCGCTAGCATCAATGTTGATAAAAACATCCAAATCACTGGTTGTTCAAATTTCTTCACATGGCTCAAGTTGTTATATGCATGGCCCAATTTATGGAGCTCAAAAAGCAGGAATAGACAAAATGGCGTTTGATATGGCTTTTGATTTTAAAGATCATGATGTATGTTCCATTTCACTTTGGTCAGGTATTGTTCTGGATGAAAAAACTGAAAAAGTTAGTAAAAATATGGATGAACAATATGCTGAATTTCTAAAAGGAGCCGCTTCCCAAGCTTTTGCAGGAAAAGTCATTAGAGCGTTTTACGATCAGGAAAATAAAATGCAGCATAGTGGCAAAACACTTATTGCAGCAGAAGTTGGTAAAGAGCTAGGAATTACAAACCCAGATGGAACTCAACCAAGAAGTGATAGAGAGATGCTCGGAGGGCCTAAAGATTTTAATGAAGCAGTAGTTTATTAATTAAACTTTTTCGCCTCTGGCTCGGATATCTTTAAGAACGGCACTGATACCTTTCTTATCAATAATCCTCATACCCTTAGCAGAGACTTTTAAGGAAACAAATCTATTTTCAGATTCAACCCAGAATCTGTGGGTATGTAAATTAGGCATAAACTTTCTTTTCACGCGATTATTAGCGTGTGAAACATGATTTCCAGACTGAGGCATTTTGCCTGTTACTTGACATACTTTACTCATAGGCAAGCGATTTTAAAGTACGAAGGGGTTATAAGCAAGATAGAATAACTAAGTGAATCAATTATTTTTATTACGTCATGCTAAGTCATCTTGGGCAAGCAATCATCTTAGTGATTTTGATAGACCATTAAATAATCGTGGCAGAAGAAACGCCATGGATCTTGGAGAATCATTTTTTGAAAAAAAGCTCAAAATAGATCATGTATTATGTAGCCCCAGTGCTCGAACAAAAGAAACGTTTGATATTATCCAAAGCATTTCTAACTTTGCATCACATCATAAATTTATTGATAGTATTTATCACTCAAGCGTTGGGAATTTGATAGAGATTCTTTCTCAAATCAATTTAGAAACTACATCTGTAATGATTATTGGTCATAATCCCTCCATGCACTTAATGACTGAGCTGCTAGTAAATCAGACGATAGATAAATTTCCTACTTGTGCGCTGGCACAAATAAAAATTGTGGATTCATGGGATAAACTAAGGAAACATCAAAATAAACTGATTAATTTTAGAAAACCAAAAAAATAATTATGGAAATTGAAATAAAAATTATTGACCCCAAACTTGGAACCGAAATTGCTTTACCTGAATATGCTACCGAAGGATCAGCAGGCATGGATCTAAGAGCGTGCCTCAATGAACCCATTAAAATAAAATCTAATGAGACTTTTTTAATTCCTTTGGGATTTGCAATGCATATTAATGATCCAAGCTTAGCAGCGATCGTAATACCGAGATCAGGGTTAGGATTCAAACACGGACTTGTTTTAGGAAACCTAGTGGGCCTGATTGATTCTGATTATCAAGGTGAACTCAAGGTGCCCGCATGGAATAGATCTGATAAAGACTTTGAGATTAACTCTGGAGACAGGATAGCCCAAATGCTGATAGTTCCTGTAATCCAAGCACAATTCAACATCGTTGATGCATTTAAAGAATCAAAAAGAGGAGTAAAGGGATTTGGTAGCTCAGGGGTTGGTTAGAAAATTTATTTCTTTCCAAACCTTTTTTCAAATCTTTGAACACGACCACCGGTATCAACAATCCTTTGAGTGCCTGTGTAAAAAGGATGAGATGCAGATGAAATATCAAGAGGATAATACGGATAAGTTTTGCCTTCATACTCCCTTGTTTCACTAGTTTCTAATGTTGAAGGTATGAGAAAGTACTTATCAGCACCAGAATCATGGAATAAAACTTCTCTGTATTCAGGATGTATATCTGCTTTCATAATAAAATTAGTTTCTAAGGATGAGCACTATATCAAAACCTGATGGCTTTACAAAGATAAATGAGTAAATTTTTTTATAACATCTCTTTACCACTTGCTGTTCAAGGAACATTTACTTATTCGTCAGATATTAGACTAGAAATTGGATTTAGAGTACTGGTTGACTTCTCCAACAGAGAAAGAATTGGTGTTGTAATAAAAAAAGTTGATAAGCCTGCATTTAAGACCTTAAAAATAAAAAAGGTTTTTGATGACTTTGAAATTTTTAATACCAATGAATTGGCATTGCTGCATTGGATATCAGACTATTATCACTTTCCAATTGGGCAAGTCATCGATAACTTTATGCCTCCCTATCTAAGAAAAGCTAATGCAGTTGAACTCCAAAACAATGATTTAGTAAGTGAGGCAGTGCCGGACTTTGATTTAGATTTAACCTCACATCAAGAAAAGGCATTTTTAGCTTTAAAACAATTAAAAGGTTTTGATCCCTGTCTTCTGTATGGTGTGACGGGTTCTGGCAAAACTGAGATCTACATTAAATTAATTCAAGAACAACTTATGACCAATCAATCTGTATTAATGCTGATTCCTGAAATTTCTCTAGCTCCGCAAATGGTAAAGAGGCTAAAGAAAATTTTTGGAGAGTTGGTAGCCTACTACCATTCTGGAATTACCAACTTAAATAGATGGAAGGTTTGGAGAGATGCTAGAAATGGTAATAAAAAAATTATTATTGGAACTCGATCTTCTGTTTTAATGCCACTAAAAAACCTTGGTCTAATTATTGTTGATGAAGAGCATGATCATTCTTATAAACAAGTTGAGGGCCTTAGTTATTCAGCTCGTGATGTAGCAATCAAAAGAGCTAGCGATCTAAAGATACCAATAATTTTAGGCTCTGCTACCCCATCTTTGAGTATCTTGCGTCAGGTTGAAGATAAGAAATTTAAAAAAACAGAGTTGCTTGAAAGGTTTAATCAATCATCGCCACCTAAATTAACTTTTGTAGACATCAATGCAAATAATTTAAAGGGTGGGATTTCTGAGATTGGGCAAAAAGCCATCTTAGATGATTATGCGAGCCAAGTACTAAGCATGGTATTTATTAATCGGCGAGGATTTGCACCTGAATATCGATGCAGTGAATGTGACTGGGTTGCGAGATGTAATAATTGTGAAACCAACATGGTATTCCATCATGAGAAAAATCGATTGATATGCCACAGATGTGATTCTGCATATGGAATACCTGAGCAATGCCCCGATTGTGGGAATAGTGAGCTTGGAGGAGTAGGCTATGCCACTGAGAGTATATCGAAATACTTACAAGACAATACCCCGATTGATAGGGGCGAGGTTTATAGATTTGACAGTGATACAACTAAAAAAAAGGGTGCCTTAACTGAGCTATTAAAAAGCATTAATGATGCCAATCAGGGCGTAATTGTTGGCACTCAAATGCTCATCAAAGGACACGATTTTAAGAAATTAAAAACAGTAATCGTCATGAATATTGACTCAGGGTTAACCAGTATTAATCCATCAGCATTAGAAGATCTTGGGCAACAATTAATTCAAGTTAGTGGGAGAGCAGGGAGGTTGGATACTAAAGCAGTAGTCCTAGTTCAAACCAGGTATCCTGATCACCCTTTCTTAAAGAAACTTAAATCGGGAACATATATGCCGTTTGCTATGGATCTATTAACAGAAAGAAAAAAGCAGAGCCAACCGCCTTACGCTTATCAAGCTCTTTTAAAATCTTCATCAACTGTAATTCAAAAAAATATTAACTTTTTAGAAGCTATTTTAAAAAATTTTGAATTACCAGGATGTGATTTTTATGGACCTATGCCTGCATCGATATTTAAAGTTAGAGGACGATATTTTCATTATGTTCTTTTGCAAGCTAACAAAAGAACGGTACTCCATAATGCTTTAAATCAATTGGAAAAAAGAATTGGCCAATTAGCAAAATCAAGTAGCGTGAGATGGAAAGTGGAAATTGACCCTTTGAACTTTTAGTTAGATATCAAATTCTTGATTAACAAGTTTTTCAGATAGCCTCCACAATTTTTCTGCTTCCGCTTCATTTTTTGAGTAGTGTGATGTTTTGGCAACTCTTCCATCCACCCAGTAAGCTCCAGTAATACTGAGACCGTCTATCTCAGCCAGATAAATTATTGTATTTGCACCTTTGAGAGGTGATCTAAAAAATGGCTTTAAAATTATTTTCAATACTCTTCCTAAGAGTGAATTATTTTGATTGCCCAATGAGGTATTAACTCCGCCTGGATGAATTGCATTAACAGTAACGCCATCTTTTTGAAGTTTCTTCGCTAATTGTTTTGTAAAAAGAATGTTTCCAAGTTTTGATTGACCATAAGCTTTTAGCCCCATTTTAAAGTCATCTTTATAATTTATGTCATCCCACTGCATTCCTTTTACAAAATGATGTGCTGCTGAAGAAACATTGATGATTCTTGATTCACTTTCCTTTTTAACAAGATCTAGCAATAGGTTTGTAAAAAGAAAGTACCCCAAATGATTGACTGCAAATGTGTTTTCAATTCCATCAATGGTTTCACTGTATTCGGTATTCACCACTCCTGCATTATTGATAAGCAAATCTATTGCTTTAAGGTCATTTTTAATTTTATCAGCACATTCTCGAATAGAGTCTTGAACAGAAAAATCACAAAAGAAACTATTGATTGAAAGATTTGGGTTAATTTTTTGCATTTCATTTTTTAAATCTTCAGCCAGCTCTTCATTGCGATAGGTAAAAGCAATTGATTTTGCTGATTCGGCAAACTTTATTGCGGCAGCTTTGCCAATACCGTTCGTAGCACCCGTTATCAAAATTGTTTTGTTATTTGTCCACTTCATCAGATATAGATTTTAATTTTTTGACCCGGAAATATACTAGATGGATCTAATTCATTCCACTTAATCACTTCGTTGACGGTTACCCCAAAACGAATTGCAATTTCAGAAATAACATCTCCTTTTTGGATGGTATATGTCAAGAATTCGGGTAAGGGATCCATAATGGTATTAGGTTTTGGCTTAACTTTGAAATATTCATGAATTCCAAGAAATATACTTCTTGCAATCATTCTTCTGCCAGGTTTTTTTGATAATCTCCTAGAATCGTCAGGGTTAGTTATGAATCCAGACTCAACTAAAACAGATGGGATATCTATTGATTTTAAAACTCGAAAGTCAGCAAATTCAACATTTGGTTTATGCATGTGTGTGAAAGGATCTCTTTTTAATTGCTCTAATATCTTTTCACCAAGAATTATACTATTTTCAATTTTAGCCTCATAAGCTAGCTGGTATATTGCTCTGGCAGCATCCTCATCAAAGTCTTGGAAATCAAGCCTTCCAACCTTTGACTTTATTGAGCTATCTGCAACAAGCTTAGCTTTTGACAAATTCTCTGCTGTAATCGAGGAGGCTTCTTCAGACCATACATACACTGATGCCCCCTTTACTCTTGAGAGTCGAAAGCCATCAGCATGAATAGAAACAAAAAGATCTGCTCCTAATTCTCTTGCTTTTTGATAGCGATCATCTAAATTTACAAATTTATCTGTAGATCTAATCATGATCGGCTTATAACCTTGGGTATCCCTAAGAGTTCTCTCAAGCTCTTTGGCAATCATCAAAGTTACGTCTTTTTCAAGAATGTTGGTTCCAACCGATCCAGGATCCTTTCCCCCATGGCCAGCATCAATTGCAATTAAAATATCGCGCGTATTTTTTTTGATTTTTTGCGATTGCTTAATTTCCAGTATTAATTTGACGTGGTCTTTAGATTTAATCTGCCATGGCTTTTTCCAATAAACAGACTCTTTAAGATCAATTACAATCCGAGAGAGGTTATTTTGATCCGATGCTCTTACAAGCTTTAATGGCCCAAGGTTATTTTCTTCTGAAAATGAACTTACCTTGGTATCTCGAACATCAATAACAATTCTTGATGGGTCATCTAGGGCATAGGCATTAATTAAGGCAACTTTTTGAAGCTTGAATGAAATTCTTATATCACCATTGGGTAGTTCTTTTATGTTTTCAAAATTTAGTGAGTTTGCACCGAGAGGTATAAATAGACACAAAAAAAATACAAGTGAAAAGACAACTTTATGCATACTTAGATTCAACAGTTTTTATTATTTTACTAGCTATGCCTGAAAGTTTAACTAATCGAGATTCATTTTTATGCACAATAGAAATTTTTAAATCAAATTTTCTTTTGTTGGGTAAATTCTCCGGCCACTCAATCAAGATTAATAATTTTTTTTCAGAAACCGTCTCAAGATCTAACATATCTACATCTTCCTGATTATCAATTCTGTATAGGTCAATATGTTTACAAAGAAAATCTTTGACTTGGTATTCTTCATAAATTGTGTAGGTTGGACTTTTAACTTTACCTTGCCAGCCAAGACCATTTATCAATGAGCGTGCAATGGTTGTTTTGCCTGCTCCAAGGTTACCTTCTAAATGGATTTCAAATTTTTCTTCATCAGCGGATCGCAATGCATCTGACAATAATCGTCCAAGTTCAATTGAAGCAGATTCATCCTCAAGCAAAATATTCATAGGAAAACTAATTAATGTTCTTTTTTATCAGCCCAATCAGTGTTTTAGCATCTAAACCTCTATCGCCAAAATTTTTTGAGTACTCGGTGCCAGATCTTCCGTGAACAGCAACACCAAGTTTAATTGCGCTTAATGAATCCAGCTTGTTACCAATTAGACCTGCAATTATGCCCGCAAGAATGTCTCCTGATCCGGGAATTGATAGGGCTGGAGAGCCCTCATTACAAATATAATTAGCATTACTTGAAATAACGGTCTGATGGCCTTTGAGAACAATTGATGCCTTAAATTTTGTTGCTAGATTGGTTGATGCAGAGAGTCTGTTTTCTTGAATTTCTTCAGTGGACAAGTTTAACAGAGCTGCTGCCTCACCTGGATGTGGTGTTAGGATTAATTTAGAAGGAAGGTCTGTATCTTGAAATGGCTTATTGCATAAGAGCCTTAATGCCCCAGCATCCATGATCAAGGTTTGATTGTTTTCTTTTGCTGATTCAATTGCCATATACAATAGTTGTTCTGACCAATAGCTGTCTTTAAATCCAGGACCGCAAACGATTACTTCGGCACTTTTAATATCGTCTTTAAAATCTTGTGGATTATCAGATCCAGAAACCATAAGTTCTGGTAGATATGACAGCGCAGGGGTAACAGCATTCTCCTGACTTAAAAGCCTTACAAGTCCAGCTCCAACAGACAGAGCTCCTGCACTTGCAAGTATTCCAGCACCCTCATACCCTGCATCGCCTGCTAAGATGGCTATCTTTCCAAACATGCCTTTATGAGAATCTAACTTTCGTTTTGGTAAAAGGTCTTTCACATCTTCAAATGAAAATAAATTGGCGGCTTCTGTCATCTCTTCATCTATATTTTTATTTAATTTAAGTAATTCCATTTTACCAGTGAAATTTTTTCCAGGATCAAGAATTTGCCCAATTTTATATCCAAAAAAAGTCAGTGTATTTGTTGCTAGAAAAGTTTCTTCTGATGCCTTACCACTTAATGCATTTAAGCCAGTAGGGGCATCAATAGCAATCTTATGTTCGAATGTATTTGCTATTTTATTTACTGATTTGATTTCATTCGAAATAGTTTCTCTGCCACCGATTCCAAGCATGGCGTCCACAATGACGGTTTCCTGTTTATTGAAATCATCCAGATCAACCAATGCAATCAAGTGATTTTCTATATCTTTTTCAGCAGACTTGGTGAGGTTGGACTTAGTTTTTTCTTGTAGAACCTTTAAAAAATAAACCTTATAACCATGATCAATTAAATATTTACCTATATAGATCCCGTCACCACCATTATTGCCAGGACCAACAAGAATAATGAAGCTTTCCTGTTTGAGATTACTGATTATCCATTGTGCTGCAGCATTTGCAGCATCCTTCATTAGACCTAATTCATCAATGCCTGATGCAAATAATGATTTTTCAAAATCATATATCTGAGATGGGAAATAGAGTTTTTTCAAGACTATTGAGTTATATAGCCAAGGCGATTAGATCTAAATGAACCCAGCCAAATTCTCTCATTTTCTATAAGAGCAACCGTCCCAGGACCCATATTTGTATTCTTAAAAGAGATTTTATTTTTTAGATCTAGTGTATTCCTATTTAGAATTGAAATTGACCATGGCAAGGTGCAGTTTTCGTTAAGGCCGCATCGAGCATAGTCATAAATATTTGAATCATGAGAGACAACCCAATAATCATTGTCTTGGAGAACAATGTTATCAGGAGAGTTTGTTTTATAAATAGCTAAATGCTGTTTACTTTCTAGGTCATATAATGAAGTTGAATCACCCAGATTATAATTTACAGCCAAATAATTTTTTTCTGGATCATAGCTTAGGCCATTAGGGTAAGCTCCTGAAGTATATCTAAGCTCTGTAAATCCATTTTTCTTTTCCCATTTAATTACAAAACCCGTATTAAATTTAAAATAATATGCGAGAATCCATTTCTCCATACTAAAATTTCTAGGAAACATATGCGTTGCATAAAATGATCCTGAATCAGTCAAACTCACATCATTCAAGTAGTATTTATTTTCTGTTGAAACACAGCCCTTCCATTCAAGGTTCCAAGTCTGATCTTCTTTGAAAAGCTTATACATTTCGATCCGCTCATCAGGTAGATGAGAAACAACCGCTAACTGATATTGACCATCTTTACGTTTAACGAGGTCAATGCCATGGGGCCCTATCAGATCTGAGTCTTTACGTAAGCACTTCTCATCCCCCCATTCATTACTACCGTATAAAATATCGATTTTTTCTTTCTTCAAGGTTTTAAGGTTTAGCAAACTTATTTTGCCTACCCCTTCTTCTTGAATAGGTTTTTGTCCACCGTATTCGGATACGATGAGCCCACTTCCATCTGGAATTATTACTAGGTCCTCAGGATTTTTAAAACCGCAAACAACTTGAATCTCATCATTGCTTTCACATCCAACCAATGGCTCAAACGGGGTTTTATCTCTTGCACTTTCTAAAAGTAGAACCGTGCCTATTGCAAAGAGAAAAAGAGTGCCAAAGATCATAAATTTTTTGAAATGATCTAATGCAATTGTTTTGGCCCAATCACTGAAAAATAAAAATAATAGGCCCCTGAAAATACTCAAAATGCCAATTAAAATAACGATGTAATTCCATGGTTGGTAATAAATAGGACTTTCAGGAATTCCAAAATATAAGAAAATCCCGCCAATAATGACACCAAAAAGACCAAGCATCTTCAGATAATTTGAGGCAAGGGTTCGAATAACGGCCTTATGCCAAAACTTATAAAACAACGGAAGGCTAACGCCAAGAGCAATTAGTAATACACCAAAAATTAATTCCATTTTTTTAGCTCCATATTGATTAATTCTGCAAGCTCAAGAGGCTTGTCTACCAATACGTGATGAGCCGCATCTTTGATAACTTTAAATTCCATTATTTCGCTGAAAGCACTTTGCATATATTTCATTATCTTTGATCCTAAGAGCAAGCTGTCGCTTCCAGAAATAAATAATGCAGGACAGGAAAATGAAAACCCATATCCATCCAGTCGTTTTAATGATCTAAATAATCTGTCATCAAATTTCCATCGCCATCCATCGCTTGTTTCTTTGATTGAAAATTCAGCAATAAATCTTAAATACCAATCATTTTTACATTCTTGGGGTGGCATTAGCCTAAAACGAGAAAGAATTTCTCTTTTAGATGAGTAATATTTTATGGGTCTTAACGGACCGCTACTTATGTGCTTATCGTAATCATAGTCAGGAGGTCTTATTGGACTGTCGATGATGATTAAACCACTAACAAGTTCTGGCATTTCAGATGCAATGTATGCAGCTAGATGCCCTCCAAGAGAATGACCAACTAAAAAAATTTTTCGTTTTAACATTCCTTCGTTATCAATAACGCCAAGAACAGCATCTTTAAATAACTCAAAGTCATATTTATCAAAATGACTGGTATCTCCCATGCCCGGAAGTTCTGGGGCAATAATCGTGCCTTTTGATTCGAGCAATGGTGCAATAGGATCCCACCATTTACTATGTGCGCCGGTCCCATGAATTAAAACAGTTAGCTGTTCTTCATCATCAATATCCCATTTCTGATAGGCAACCTCATGACCATTAAAAGCATATTTTTTTTGTTCTAATTTTGCCTCAATTGCTTGATGAAACCAGTTCGGAGCATCTGCAATGTCTTCCTTAAGCGAGTCGGATATTTTCATTAGATGCATTCTAATAGATAATGGCTGACTAAACGAATTATGCAATTGATCAGACCAGCGGCAACCATAGTCTTAGCAAGGGATTCATTAAAGGGCCCTGAGGTATTGATGGTTAAAAGAAGTACAAACTCAGCATTTGGTGATTTGCATGTATTTCCAGGAGGCACTCTTGATCCAGAGGATTATTTGTCAGAAATTTATCAAATGAGCGATGATCTTGATGATCAATCAGCTTCATCAATGTTAAAAGTTGAAAAAGATGGCCTTGCTTATATGATTGCTGTTGTTAGAGAGTGTTTTGAAGAGGTTGGTATATTGATGTCTAAATCATTGCCGGCATCCCTTGATCCAAAGGCACTAAAAAACATTCGGGATCAGATCAATAATAAAAAATTAACGTTTTATGATTTTTGTCTTAGTAACGATATCCATTTTGACTTTACTAATATCGTTCCAATCTCACACTGGATAACACCTGAGGTAGAGAAGAAAAGATTTGATACCCGTTTCTTTTTTACAAAAACAGATGAGTCACAACAAAATGATCATGATGGCTGGGAGCTAACCGAAAGTGTATGGATAAAACCTAGTGATGCACTTAAAGCAAACAGCGAAGGCACTTTTAATATGATCATGCCTACAATCAAGAACCTTTCACTGTTACTGCCTTATAAAACAGTAGCTGATGCTTTCGCTGGCCTGAAAGATGAGGTTGATAATATTCAATCCATTCTGCCAAAGTTTTTCAAGAGAGATGGAAACTGGATCGGTTTATTGCCTGATGATGAAGGATATGAAGATGCATAGTAAATTAATTCAAAAGATTACAGCACCCAATGCAAGTATGTTTACAGGCGGTGGGACAAATACTTATCTGATAGGTAAAGAAGAGATCACTATTGTTGATCCAGGCCCAAACATTGAGACACACATTAATGAAATTGCTAATGCAGTAGGGGAAAAAGCAACAAGGATTTTGGTTACTCATACTCATAGGGACCATTCACCAGGAGTGAGACCATTAAAAGATATTTTAAATATTCCCTCCTATGGATTAATGGTGGAGCAAGATGATGGACATCAAGACAAAACCTTTATTCCAGATAAGGTCTTAGGTCATGGCGATGTGATTGACTGCGAAGAATATAAAATTGAGGTCATTCATACCCCTGGCCACGCATCAAATCATCTTTGTTATTTAGTTCATGATGCATCAACGTTAATTACCGGTGATCATATTATGAACGGTTCAACAGTAGTGATTGCTCCGCCTGATGGGAACATGAAGCAATATCTGTCTTCATTAAAACTTCTCAAAGACTATGCATTTGATTACATTGCGCCTGGTCATGGAGATTACCTTGAAGATCCAGTCGCTGTGGTTGATTGGATTATCAATCATCGACTTCAAAGAGAATCTAAGGTTCATGAGTGCCTAAAAAAAATATCTCCATGTGATGTCAATGATTTGGTCAAGCTTGTTTATGATGATGTTGACCCAAAATTACATCCGATTGCACTGTGGAGCCTCACAGCACATTTAGAAAAATTAGAAGAGGATGGCATAGCTGTTTTGAGTGAAGATAAAAAAATCTGGTCACTCAATTAGCCATGTTTGGATTTATTTTAGGCTGCTTCTACTTACTAAGTGCCTTAACTTTTCTTTGGCTTAATAATAGTAAATTTGATCTCGTTGGATTCTTTTTTAATAAAGCGAATCATAAATTCTATGTTGGTTATGAACTCAGTTTCTTGGTCCTTTGTATGTTTGCATTGCTGGAATCAATGAGTTGGGTTTTCTTTATTTTGCTAGCAATCCATTTCATGGGTTTTTATATATTGGCTTTCAATGCTGAAAAATTTTACTCAATGAGAAATGAAATTGACGCACTAGGTCAAAACTCAATGATAAATTTTTCTGTAATCTTTTATCTGCTTGGAGGAGTTTTTTCTTTATTCACTGTTTTGATTTAAAGAGAGTTTATTCTCAACTAAATTCTTAACAACTTCTGGTTCAGCTAAGGTAGAAGTATCTCCCAGATCATGAGTTTCACCTGCTGCAATTTTTCTTAAAATCCTTCTCATTATTTTTCCTGAACGCGTTTTAGGCAAACTGGGTGACCATTGAATTAGATCGGGTTTAGCAATGGGACTTATTTCATTGGCAACAAACTTTGAAAGTTCATTAGCAAGATCATTGTCTGAATTTTGCCCAACCATCAGGGTTACAAATGCATAGATTCCTTGCCCTTTGATGGGGTGCTCAAATCCAACAACTGCAGCCTCAGCAACAACCGGATGAAGCACAAGGGCGCTTTCAATTTCAGCTGTCCCAAGCCTATGCCCTGAAACATTCAAGACATCATCTACCCTTCCTGTTATCCAGTAATAACCATCTTCATCCCTCTTGGCACCATCTCCGGTAAAGTAAATGTCCTCATACTCAGAAAAATACGTATCAATCATTCTTTGATGATCCCCATAAACCGTTCTTATTTGGCTTGGCCAAGAATTTTGTATCACAAGATTTCCTGAGCCTTCACCCTCAATTAAATTGCCTTCATCATTCATTAAGCCTGGCTTAACACCAAAAAAAGGAAATGTTGCTGAGCCTGGTTTTACAGGTGTAATTCCAGCAATGGGTGAGATCAATACAGAGCCAGTCTCTGTCTGCCACCAGGTATCAATAATTTGACAACGCGATTCTCCAACAATTTTATAATACCAATCCCAGGCCTCAGGATTGATGGGCTCACCTACAGTACCAAGCAATTTTAAAGATTTTCTAGATGTATCCTTTACAGGTTTATCACCTTGAGCCATTAATGCTCGAATCGCAGTTGGTGCAGTATAAAAAATATTTACTTGATGCTTATCACATATCTCCCAGCATCTTGAGGATGAAGGATAAGTAGGCACGCCTTCAAAAATAACACTGGTTGCACAATTACTTAGCGGTCCATAAACAATATAAGTATGCCCAGTTATCCAGCCAACATCTGCGGTACACCAATAAATATCATCTTGCTGATAACCAAATATAAATTTAAAACTCAGGTGTGCTCCCAGCAGATATCCCCCAACACTATGCATGACTCCTTTAGGTTTCCCTGTAGATCCAGATGTATAGAGAATAAAAAGAGGATCCTCCGAATTAGTTGCCACACATTCGCAAGTCGGATCATATTGAGCAATCTTTTCTGTGTAGTAATGATCCCTGCCTGCAACCATTTCAATACCTTCACCTGTCCTTTGAACAACAATACAATTTTTAACTCCAGGACAAGAATCTAATGCAGCATCTACATTTTTTTTGAGATTAGTTTTCTTTCCTCCCCTAACTGATTGGTCAGCAGTGATGACTAATGAGCAGTCAGCATCTAGAATCCTGTCCTTAAGAGATTCAGCAGAGAACCCTCCAAATACCACAGAATGAACTGCGCCTATCCGAGCGCAAGCCAGCATTGAATACACTGCTTCGGGAATCATGGGTAAGTAGATGCAGACTCTATCGCCCTTATTTACTCCAAGATCTTTCATAAAATTAGCCAATCGACATACTTGGTCATGTAATTCTTGATAAGAAATATTCTTGCTTTCAGCAGGATCATCGCCTTCCCAAATAAAAGCAGTTTTATCTTGATGATGCTCTAGATGTCTATCAATGCAGTTATAAGCAATGTTTAACTCACCATCTTCAAACCATTTCGCATTTTTGAATTGATTATTAAAAGTAGTTGTAAACGGCTTACTCCACACTAAATTTTCTTTCGCGGCATTTTGAAAAAAAGTAACAGGATCATTGATGGACTGTTCATACAGTCTTTTATACTCTTCCAGTGAGCTTAAATGCGGGTTTGTGAAACCTCTTTCAGGTGAAATGACTTTTGTATCAGTCATTAAAGGATTGTTGGATGAGGATTTATAAAGTTTTTACCCTTTGGATTTGTGGTAATAGTTTCTAAGAGCATCTCATAATCCTTACCATCTTCCTCAAGATTAATGTCTGCAGCATTTACTATGAGGAGCGGGGCACTTTCATAGTATAAAAAGAATTTTGAATAAGCTTCATTAAGTCTTTCAAGGTACTCACCAGTTAAATACCTCTCATTAGGATTTCCTCTTTTATTAATTCTATCGAGTAAAACCTCAACAGGAGCCTGAAGGTATATCACCAAGTCTGGAGATGGGGCGTCAATTGTGGTGTGCTCATAAACTTTGTCGTACAGTGCTAGCTCTTCATCAGATAAAGTGACCTCAGCAAAAAGCCTATCTTTTTCTATTAGAAAATCAGCAACTCGAACAGGCTCAAACAAACTTTGTTGCTTAAGATCCTCAATTTGTTGCATCCGCTGAAATAAAAAGAAAAGTTGTGCAGCTAGGGCAGATTGACTAGGGTTTTTATAAAAACTGTTCAAGAAAGGATTTTCTGCAGGTTTTTCCAGAAATACATCATAATTAAATGATTGCGCTATTTTATGAGCAAGGGTTGTCTTTCCAACACCGATAGGCCCTTCAACTGCTATGAACTTTGGTATGGGAGCTTCCTGAATTGCTAAATCCATCAATGTAAAAAAATTATCTTACAAAGATTATCCCAACTCTCCAGATAAGCCAAATTTTTTAGAGTTTGATGAGTTCTCTCGATGCCTTTTAATCATCTCAAGTTTAGTTTGTCGGTTGCATGATTGAAATTTTGTCCACCAATCACCAATTTCACTCTCAGAATTAGAGGCCTCAATTCTTAATAATAGCAAATCATATGCAGCTCTAAATCTTGGATGTTGTAGTACTTTAAAGGGTTGATTTTTGATCCTACTTTGAAGCCTCAACTGCAATGACCAAATATCTTTTATGTAAGTATAAAATCTCCTTGGTACAGCAGTTAAGATTTGCTGGTCTCTTAAAATTTTATCCATGTTAGGAAAAAATCTTCTTGTGCTAATCGAATCTTCAACAGTTGCTATTTCAATCAACTTTGGCCATAAAATGGCTGCCAAAAGAAATCCAGGAGTTACTGATTTACCTTCATGAACTCTGTTATCAGTATTAATTAGCGCTGACATCTGCAATCGATAACCATAGCTATTAGACTGCCCTACATGACTCACTAAATGTTTTAACAAGTCGAAAGTTTCCAGTTTTTCAAAGTTATGTTGAGCTTTCCCATGCATAAATATTTTATTAAATTCATCAAACCTTCTGGCATTGGATATGCTGCTCAAAAGATATCCTTTTTCATAAATTGCATCTTTTATTTGTTTATCAATTTTAAAGTTTAGCTTTGTTGCAAATCTTACAGCTCTTAAACTTCTGACAGGATCTTCTTCGAAGCGCAGCATGGGGTCGCCGATAGAAACTATTTTACGCTTATAAGAATCATTCACCCCTTGATGTCTATCGAATAATTTTTTTTGAATAGGATCAAAGTAAAGAGAATTAATTGTAAAGTCTCTTCTTTCACAGTCCTCCTCAATTGTTCCCCAGACGTTATCCCTTAAAATTTTACCTAGCTGGTCCTTAACAATTTTTTCTTGATTCGATTTTGCTCCGGATGCTCTGAAAGTAGAAACTTCAATAACTTGGCTACCCTTGTAAACATGAACTAACTTAAATCTTTTTCCAATAATTCGCGAGGCTTTAAATATCTTTCTAATTTGCTCTGGTGTTGCACTGGTCGCTACATCAAAGTCTTTAGCTGGAATATTTATTAACTGATCTCTAATGCATCCCCCAACAAGGTAAGCATCATGACCATTTTTTTGTAATTGCTTGATAATCTCCTCAGCAAATTTATCAAATTTATTTTGGAGGAGTTTTTTTGGTGGACTTACAAATGAATTATTTGGGTTGCTCAAATTAAAATTTTGGAGATTGATTATCCCCCTAGTTGTTTTTCTTTTATCTCATCTAGAGTCTTGCAATCAATGCAATGCGTGGCAGTGGGTCTCGCTTCTAGTCTTTTTAAGCCAATCTCAATTCCACACGAATAACAGTATCCATAGTCATCTTGTTTAATTTGTTCTAAAGAGCTCACAATCTTTTTGATAAGTTTTCTTTCCCTATCCCTAGTTCTTAATTCAAAGGCAAACTCTTCTTCTTGTGAAGCACGATCAACAGGATCTGCAAAAGTTTCACCTTTATTTTTAAGGTGATCAAAAGTTTTTTGCATTTCTTCTTTAAGGTGCTCTCTCCAATTAAGTAAAACTTTATTAAAGTGACGCTTCATAGCAGCACTCATATATTTCTCATTCTTTTTGGGCTTGTAGGACGAGATTTGGGGTTCTTTTTTCTTAGCGACTCTTTTCTTTTTTGCAACAGATAATTTTGCTACTTTCTTTTTTGGAGCTTTAGACTTAGCTGCAGTATTCTTTTTAGTTATTTTCTTCGGCGCTGCAGATTTTTTCTTGGGAGCAGCTTTCACTTTTTTATTGACTGTCTTGGTTGATGCTTTTTTATTTGAGGTTTTCTTTGCTGTTGTTTTTTTACTTTTTTTAGTTGGCATTTTAGTTTTTCAGTTATTGAGATTAATCAAATTATTTAAGGGCGAAGAAAATAGCAGAAATGAACTTAATAAGCTAGTTTTTTATAATTTTTTTAGAACCTCATGATAGCCAGATTCTGTTAATCTTGGACCAAAAGTCTCAACAATTTTAGAAGCCCCATAATTAGCAAATTTTCCACATTCATTCAGAGAATTGCCCTGAGAGAGCGCATATAAAAAACAGCCTGCAAACATATCGCCGGCTCCATTAGTATCTACCGCATTAATGTTTTCAGCTTTTACTTGAATTAATTCATCTTTATTCACAATTGAACATCCCTTCGAGCCTGTTGTAACAATACTAATAAAATCTTTTTTTGTAAGATCATCAAGTGCCGAATCAATAGATTCGGTTGATGTAAAAGCCATTGCTTCTTCATCGTTACAAAAAATGTAATCAACTCCAAAACTTTCTAGCTCGGTAAATCTGTCTCTAAATCCCATAACAATGCCTGGATCTGAAAGTGATAGGGCAATTTTTACATTTTTTTCGGACGCTCTTTTTAAGAGCTCAAGGGTGACAGAATAGTTTTCATCACTCGTCACCATATAGCCTTCAACGTAAAGAATATCGGTATCAAGCATCGCTACAAAATCAATATCATCCATTCGCATAAGCGCACTTACATTGAGGGCTGTCGACATAGTTCTTTTTGCATCTGCTGTAACCAAGATTAAGCATTTACCTGTTGGGACTTCATCAGCATCCCGCATTTTAAAATTATGGTTAACACCAATATTTTTAAGGTTTGCAAGGTAGCTATGACCATCTTCATCATCGGCAACCACGCAAGTATGAAAACATTTAGCACCAAAATGAGTTGCAGCTACCAATGTGTTTGTTGCTGAGCCTCCACAATCAGAAACGGATTCCGCATTCTCTTTTTTTAACTTATCAATAATTGGAGCATGCTCCTCAGCACTTGATAGATTCATTTGATCTATTTCTAGGCCAACTTCTGCAATGAATTCATGTGATACTTTAAATTGAGTATCAACCAATGCATTTCCAATCGCAGTTATGTCATATTTCATCTTCATAATTCCTCTATTGCATCTAAGACTTTTTGGGATGCAGATTGCATTACTTCGTCTACATGCGTGGTTGATAAAAATCCAGCTTCAAATTTTGAAGGCGCAAAGTAAATACCTTTACTCAAAGATTTTATAAAGAAGTTTTGGAAAACTTTTGAATCTGTTGCGCATACATCTTCAAAATTTTCAGGCAGTTTTTTTGAGAAAAAGAAACCAAACATTCCGCCAGAAGCATTGTAAGCAAAATCAATACTCTTAGTCTCTAAGCTTTTAGAGATGGCGTTTAAGAAGTTTTGAATAGTTAATTCTAATTGTTCATATGGGTTAGTTTTTTGAAGCTCAGAGATTAGAGCTATACCTGCTGACATTGCAAGTGGATTACCTGAAAGTGTACCTGCTTGGTAAACAGGGCCTTCAGGAGCAAGACATTTCATAATATCTGCATTACCACCAAATGCCCCCACAGGAAGACCTCCACCAATAATCTTACCAAGGGCAGTCAAGTCAGGTTGAATGTTATAAATTGATTGCGCACCTCCAAGATTGACCCTGAACCCCGACATTACTTCGTCAAAAATTAGAACAGAATTATTTTGATGAGTTTTTTCTCTTAGAACATTTAAGAATTCAGTATGCCCTTTGATGAAACCCATGTTGCCAGCTACTGGTTCAACAATCACTGCAGCAAGATCATCTTTTACTTCATCAAAGGTCTTAATAAATGCTTCAGTATCATTATATGGAATAGAAATAGTGAATTTAGCAAGGTCCTCAGGGATTCCAGGAGAGTCAGGTAAGCCAAAAGTAGATACACCTGATCCTGCTTTAACAAGCAATGAATCAACATGCCCATGGTAACAACCATCGAATTTGATAATGGTGTTTCTGTTCGTATATCCTCTTGCTAACCTTATGCAACTCATTGTTGCTTCAGTACCAGAATTAACCATCCTGATTCTCTCAATAGAGCCAATACTTTCCTTAATCAGGGAAGCCATTTGGTTCTCTAGTTTTGTTGGTGCTCCAAAGCTTGTTCCATTTTTTAGCTGTTCGTTGATGGCCTTAACAATAATAGGATTACTGTGTCCCAATATCATTGGCCCCCAGGAGCCAATAAAATCTATATATTGATTTTCATCTTCATCAATTAAATATGGTCCATTTGCACTCTTAAAAAAAACAGGTTTCGAGTTAACATTTTTGAAAGCTCTTACTGGAGAATTCACTCCTCCAGGCATCAGCAACTGCGCCTCCTTGAAAAGAGCATCTGATTTATTACGATTCATGACTTATTCAACATATTTAAGAATGAGGGCAAATCTTCTGAAGAAAAGATACCATCTGATATAGCAATCATATCAAAATTGTTACTGATATTTGACTCATAAGTATCTAAATTAATTCCGCCAATTATGGCTTTTGGTTTGCTTTTGAATTTAATTATTTTTTGAAGCTCAGCTTGAGATATTTCGCGTGCATTTTTTTTAGTTAAGGATCTGTGCATGGCTCCAAAAGAAACATAATCAATGTAATCTAAATACTGATTCGCAAGCGAGATGCTGTTATAACAACTTAAGCCAATAATCTTTTCTTTGTAGATATGTTTTGCAAAAATTGGTGAGATATCTGACTGACCCAAATGAATACCATCAAAATTAAATTCTTCTATTTGGGTAATATCATCATTGACCAAGACAAGTCCGGAATGATTGTGAATCTCTTCTATTAGATTTTTTAATTTTGGCCCATGCTCAAAAAAGATATTTTTGTTTTTAAACCTTATTTGAAATAACTTAACTTTATTCTCTAAGCAAACCTTAATAGTCTGATCAAAAGTATCATGCAAAAAGTTTCCTTCACCAATAATGCAATATACGCCTTCAAGTTTATTTTTCTGCAAAGCTAGAATTTAAATACAGCTGCAATTACAGCGATAAGTAAAAGGATCACAGGGATTTCATTAAATAGCCTCATGCTTCTCGAGGTCCAACCGCAAGTGTTATTTGAAAGCTGGCGCATAATTTTTTTACACATTATTAGATAACCAATAACTAAGAATGTTATAAAAACTTTCAATATGAGCCATGACTGAGAAAACCACACAATAAAATTTGTACCTTGTGATCCCATAGCGACACCAAGAATTATTCCAATACTCAATAGCAATAAAGTAAATCGAAACAACCTATTTTCCATTTTTGAAAGATAGTCTCGCGTTGAGGCATTATCTGATTCAATGTGATAAACAAAGAGTCTAGGCAAGTAAAAAATCCCAGAAAAAGCTGAAACCATAAATACAATATGAAATACTTTAAGCCATAGGTAAAAAGACATAGGGTTATTTTATCCTTAAAAAACTTAAATGTTTGGCTGAAAGGATATTCTTGTGAATATAATATTAGTCCTTATAGATTAAATTATGAGCGGTTCAATAAATCTTACTGAAAATGCTGTAACCAGAATACAGGGGCTCTCTGCAGGTAGTGATAATGATAAATTTAGAGTCTATGTCACGGGAGGAGGGTGTTCAGGATTTCAATATGGTTTCAAGTTTGATGCTGAGGTTGCATTTGATGATGACGTAATTGAATTTAAAGATTTTAGTATTCTGCTCGATGCTCTTTCATACCCATATCTTTATGGATCAACACTTGATTTTGTTGAAGATTTGTCAGGTTCTCGCTTCATCATTCAAAATCCTAATGCTAAAACCACATGTGGATGTGGCGAATCTTTTTCTATCTGATTTTTGTAATAGATCCTAGCAGCCCTTTAGAACTTTTGCCCTTATTTAAGACTTGAAGCACTTCATGATCAAGCCTTTTCTTTGCAAGCCATCCAAAAGCAGCTGACTCAACCAGCATTGGATCTAGACCAATCTCTTTTGAAGATTTGATTTTTATTTTGAAAAGACTTTCAAGATTGTCTAAAAGGGTTTGATTTTTGATTCCGCCTCCGCAGACGTAAATTTCATCAATGGCTTTTTTAAGCTTTTGAGTTTGTTCGAATATCATTTTTGCCGAAAAGAAATTTAGAGTTGCAAGTACATCTTCTTTAGGTTTTTTTAATAATTTTTTTGGTATGAAATTTAAATTAAAGATTTCTTTACCAGTAGACTTTGGTAATTTTTTTTGGAAAAAAGAATGCTTGCTCATCTCATTGACTGATGATGCATGAATATCCCCCTTAGCTGCAATTAAGCCACCTTTATCAAATTTTTTCTTTAAGACTTTTTGGCAATATATATCCATTAGTGCATTTGCAGGCCCAGCATCAGAACCTAAAACAAAAGATCTTTTTATAAAAGTGAAATTTGTAATGCCTCCAAGATTGATAATTAGTCTTGATTTATGAGACTTAAACATTTCATGATGAAAATAAGTTGTCAGGGGAGCGCCTTCACCCCCAAGGGCAATATGAGAATTTCTAAAATCAGACACAACCGGCACTCCCAATGCATGAGAAATATAATTTGGGTCGCCAAGCTGTATTGAGAAAGGATGTTTAGATTTCGGTGCATGCCATACAGTTTGTCCTGATAAGCCAATACCTTTTACTCTTGAGTGCTTGATAGAATTTTTTCTTATGAGCCCTTGAATACTCTTTAAAAAATAACGCGTACATAATTGATTAATTTCACCAAATTCTTGCGCAGTAGTAATCTTACCGGACGCAAGGTTAAGAATTTTGGTCTGATCATTTGAAGTAATTTTGGTGCTGTATGAACCGATGATTGATACAGATTTATTATCAATATTCAGAGCGCATGATTCCACAGCATCCGCACTGGTTCCGCTCATGGTCCCTATGTATATATCTTTAGTTGGCATCAGCTATCATTATAGATAGCTTTTTAGTTAAGTCTAAAATCTGCGATTTAGTTTGATTAAACTTAGGCAGCTCCATTTTATCTATCGGTTTATCATCCGGCAGCCTAACTTTTAAAGGGTCTGTTCTTTTATCACCGACCTTGAATTCATAATGTAAGTGAGGAGCGGTAGCAAGACCTGAATCACCCACGTAACCAATAACGGTACCTTGATTCACTTTAGACCCTTCACCCAGCTTTTTATTGTATGACTCTAAATGTGCATATAAGGTGGTAATTTCACCACCATGCCGTATCTGAATGGTTCTTCCATATCCGCTTTTCCAGCCTTGATGAATAATCACTCCATCCCCAGTTGATCTTACAGGAGTATTTCTCTTTGCAGCATAATCAACACCGTTATGCGCTCTGATTTTATTTAATATTGGATGTTTTCTTCGAGGGTTGAAATGAGAGCTGACGTAAGCAAAATCTAACGGTGCTCTTAAAAAAGCTTTTCTCAAACTATTCCCATCTTTATCAAAATAAAATTTTTCTCCAGATCTAGCATAGTATCTGATGGCTGTATATTCCTGTTCTTGATTGATGAACTCTGCATAAAGGATATCGCCATTATCTATCTTAGCTCCCTCTACGTAAGGCGTTTCATATAGAACTTTAAAACTATCCCCTTCTCTAATATCAAAAATAAAATCAATGTCCCAGCCAAAAAGATAGGCAAGATCCATTATCACACTATCAGGAATTCCACTCTCAAGAGCTGCCTCATAGAAGCTCGAAATTATTTTGCCTGACTTAAACTCTCTGATCACTTCAGGCTCTAAGTTAATGAGCTCATATTCAGGCTCATTTGAATTTAGTACAGACAAGAAAAAGAGAGGCCCTTTTCTAAGCTCAATCCTAAGCAATTCATTATCTAAAAAATGAAATTCAAATTCATTGCCAGGCATTAAGTTTGCGAAATCATTCTTGTGGGGACCTCTCAAGATTCTGTAGGTTAAATTTAGGGGTACTTTATTTTCTTCGAAAATGACGCTCATACTGTCACCTTCTTCAACAGTATAAAAACTTGAATGTTTATTCTTTTCTATCGAGACCTCAAGATTTATTGAGCTCTGCTCTATGGAAAGTTCAGGAATTTCTTCATCTTCTTGCGCTGCAAAGAAAACGATTAATACCGCAAAAACAGCGGGAATAATTAGGTAGATATTTTTTAGCTTAAGTTCCTTGAGAATTGCCATTTTCAGTTTCTAGATTAAGTAGCTCTGCGTTTCCTCCTATGGCTACGGTATTAATCGACACTAATTTTTCATTCACAAACTGGATTAAATAATTTGGACCACCAGCTTTATGACCAGTTCCAGATAACCCAGAGCCACCGAATGGCTGAGTCCCAACAACAGCTCCAATCATATCTCGATTAATATAACTATTACCCGAGCCTACCAACTTACTTATCTTTGTCGCTTTACTCTCAATTCTAGAATGAATTCCAAATGTTAATCCAAAACCCTTAGATTTCAATTCTTGTAAGACAATTTCTAGATTTTTTTCTTGAAATGAAACAAGGTGTAATACAGGCCCAAAGATTTCTTGATTGATTTCAGAAAGCGATGACATCTCAATAAATGTAGGCTTAATAAACTGATCAGTATGAGCGTGGTTTTCATTGGCACAAAATATTTTGAATCCCTCAGTCCTCTTTAGATCAACATAGGCTTTAATCTTAGTTGCTGCATCAACACTTATTATTGGCCCTACGTCTGTTCGAGTCTCTCTTGGATCACCAACCACAAGGTCATCCATTGCTCCAGCAAGCATAGCTTTAAAATCTTGATAAACGTCTTCATGAATCAATGCAATCCTTAATGCTGAGCATCTTTGGCCTGCAGACATAAAAGCCGATCTAATTACATCATCGCAAGCTTGTTCCAATAGTGCCGATGAGTCGATAACCATTGCATTCAGGCCGCCTGTCTCAGCAACTAGGGATACAATTTGTCCTGATTTTTGTGCAAGATTTTGATGAATATTTTTTGCGGTCTGAAGTGAGCCGGTAAAACATACTAGGTCCAAGGGTTGAGATTTAATAATATGCTCACCTACTTTCCCATCACCAAGAACAAGATTTATTGCATCATCAGGAACTCCTTTTGCGAGGAGCAATTTAATAAACTCATATGCAATGATTGTTGTGTGCTCCGATGGTTTTGCAATGACTGTATTACCGGTCACCAAGGCTGCAATAATTTGTCCCGCAGTAATAGCAAGAGGAAAATTCCATGGGCTAATACAAAGCACTACTCCTTTTGGCACGTGCTGAAGAAAGTTTTTTTCACCGGTTGGTCCTACCATCTCCTTACTTTCAAATAGATCTTCAGCTTGCTCAACGTAATACCTTATAAAATCAATTGCCTCCCTTATTTCATCTACTGAGTCTTGATAAGTTTTACCTGATTCATTTACAAGGAGGCTTAAGAATTTTGCTGGGTTGGATTCAATGTGATCGGCAACTGCAAGTAGCACTTTAGCTTTGTCATTAAATGATTTTTCAGCCCATTGCTTTGACTGCTGGAATATTATGTCTTGCTCTGCATTAAAACTTGAATAGGTGCCAAGAATCTTTCCATCAATAGGGCTTGAAATTTTAATTTGATTGGTTGAATTTATCTCAGCTGAGGATAAGTTAGTAACATTAAAGGCGTTTTCAGCAAGAGTATTAATTGAGTTCTTTAATTCATTTAAAGATTCTTTTTCAGATAGATCTGTTCCTAATGAATTTTTTCTGTTTCCGTACATATTAGGTGGAATTTTGATCGGTTTTATTTTATTACAAAGAAGCTTTTCTTTCACAACCCTTTGAGGTGATTGAGCTACTTTTTCTGCAGGGATATTTTCATCAAATAATTGATTAACAAATGATGCATTAGCACCGTTTTCAAGTAACCTTCTGACTAAATAGGGCAGCAGTTCTTTATGTTCACCAATAGGACAATAAACATTTGTTTTAAAATCCTGATCAAAGATTTTTTCGCAACCTTGATATAAGAGTTCACCCATTCCATAGAGCCTCTGAAAACAAACATTCTTGCCATCTGCAAGATGCATGATGCTAGAAATGGTATTGGCATTGTGGGTAGCAAAACAAGGCAAGATTGAACTCGAATCAATCATTGCTTTGGCACAATATAGATAGTTTAGATCAGTTAAACTTTTGGCAGTGAATACAGAATAATCTGGGTATCCATTTTTTTGAGCATTCTTTATCTCATAATCCCAATAAGCACCCTTGACCAACCTGACCCCAACCTTTTCCCGTTTGTTGCCAAGCTGACTGATATGATTGATTACATCAAAAGCTCTTTTGCCATAAGCTTGAACCGCAACACCTATCTTTTCCCAATCCCTGATATCTTTTTCAAGCAAGATTTTTTCAATCAAATCCAGGCTCACGGTTAATCTATCTTGCTCTTCTGCATCGATCGTAAGCGAAACATCTTTTTCTAAAGCCAATAAGGCTAGATCTCTGAATCTTGGCAGCAGCTTTTCATTAACATCATTTTGATGAAGTAAATCATATTTTGAGTAAAGTGCAGAAAGCTTAATTGAGACACCATGATCATTGCCTGTTTGCTGATTAAATTTACCTGCAACATGAATAGATTCCTTGTAAGCACCCAGAAATTTTAAGGCCTGAACTTCATTCCTTGCAGCTTCTCCCAGCATATCAAATGAACAATTTTCATTTTTAACAATAGCGGAATGCTCAAGATCTGAAATATTTTTAGCACATACAAACTCATCACCCAAAATACTCATAGCCATCTTTACTGCTTCTCGGATGGGAGCCTCACCAATTTTGTTTGATAGATTTTTTAACCAGTGTGATTCAAGGCCAACAGGCTTGAGGAATGTTTGAGCAATGATCAATCCCCAGGTAGCGGAGTTTACTAATAAGCTATCAGCTTGATTAAGGTGTTCAATCCATTTGGCAGAAGTAATTTTTTCTTTAATTAGATCATCTCGTGTTTTTTTATCAGGAATCCTTAGAAGTGATTCGGCTAAGCACATTAGTGCTATACCTTCATTATTAGAAAGACCATACTCTTCCATAAAAGCATCAAGGCGGGTTCTTTTTGATTTATTTTCTCTGCAGAAATTTACTAAACGAATAGCATTTTCTTCAATTTCACTTGAATCAAGAAACTTAGAGTTTTGCAAAATTGAATCTGCAATCTCAACATCTGATCTAAATTTTGAACCGGTTTTCACAAAGATAAGCTTATTATTCTTAAGTTATTCAAAGTTAAGTTTCAAAGCACCCACTTCATCAATCGATGCCTCCAATATGTCTCCTTTTTTAATGTTTCCAACTCCTGCTGGAGTGCCAGTAAATAAAATATCACCTGGTTTAAGGATTACTTTTTGAGACAAAATACTTATTAATTCCTCTATTCCCCAAACCATCATATTTATTGAAGCGCTTTGTTTTTCTTCTCCATTAATTGATAGCGAAATATTATTATTTTTTAATACCACTTCCTCATACTTTCTTATTTCTGAAATAGGCCCAGACTGATCAAATGATTTAGCGCTCTCCCAGGGATGGCCCTTATCCTTGGAGTTTTTTTGAATATCTCTTTTAGTTAAATCCACTCCCACTGCATATCCAAAAATACATTGATGCGCTGCATCAACATCAATATTCATACCGCCTTTTTTTAAGCAAACGACCAATTCAACCTCGTGATGAAGATTGGCTGTATCTTCAGGTATCAAGATTTTATCAACTTGAGTAACTGACTCAGGGACTTTTGAAAAAAAGAAGGGCTCTTTTTTTTCAACCTCAGAACCCATTTCTTTTGCGTGTTCAGCATAATTTTTCCCAACACAAAAAACCCTATGAATCGGAAATAGAGTATTAGAGTCTGCAATCTTCATGCCTCTAACAATTGGATTGAATTCAAAGCTTAGTTTATTTTCTGCACCCATTTAGTTAATACCTCTCTATCTAATACTATAATAAGCCAATATCATGAAAGAAGAATTAAAATTGATTCATCGGGGTTCTGATGAACTAATTAATGAGAAAGAGCTTGTAGAAAAACTAAAAGAAGGCTCACCCCTTACTGTAAAAGTAGGTTTTGATCCAACTGCACCTGATCTTCACCTGGGCCATACCGTGCTAATAAATAAAATGAAGCACTATGAAGATTTAGGCCACAAGATCATTTTCGTCATTGGCGACTTTACTGGAATGATTGGTGATCCATCAGGTAAAAATAAAACAAGACCCCCTTTAACTAAAGAGGAGGTTTTAAAAAATGCGGAGACTTATAAGAAGCAAGTCTTCAAAATATTAGATCCAAAGAAAACTGAGATTAGGTTTAACTCTGAATGGTGCTCAGTTTTGGGAGCAGAAGGCTTTATCGAGCTTGCATCTCAATACAATCTAGCAAGGATGCTTGAAAGGGACGACTTTAATAAACGATACAAATCAAACCAAAGTATCTCCATTCATGAACTGCTTTACCCTTTAGTGCAAGCCTACGATTCTGTTTACTTAAAAGCTGACGTCGAGTTGGGTGGTACGGATCAAAAATTTAATCTTTTAGTCGGCAGAGAAATTCAAAAATCTTACGGAATTGATCCACAGGTAATTCAAACTGTCCCCATTTTAGAGGGTTTAGATGGAGTAAAAAAAATGTCTAAGTCGCTGGATAACTATATCGGCATAGATGAAGAACCCAATGATATGTTTGGTAAAGTGATGTCAATTTCGGATGAGTTAATGTGGCGTTGGTTTGATTTATTGAGCTTTAAATCCGATAAAGAAATCAAACAATTAAAAGCATCACAAGAAAAGGGTGCGAACCCTAGAGATATAAAAATAGAACTAGCCAAAGAAATCATTGCTCGGTTCCATGATGAGGCTGCCGCTGATTCTGCATACTCGAATTTTGTGAATCAATTTCAAAAAAAACAAACACCTGATGATATTGAAGAGGTCGAACTCACTATCGCATCATCATCAATAGCTTTACCAAACTTACTTAAGGATAGCGGTATGTTAAAGAGTACTTCCGAAGCCATGAGGCTCATCAAGCAAGGAGCAGTAAAAATTGATGAGCAAAAAATTGAAGATCCCAAGTTCCAAGTTGAAAAAGGCACCAATCAAACTTACCAAGTTGGCAAAAGAAATTTTAAGAAAATTAACGTCACCTGATAAAATATAAACACTTAAGTTAAAAATCACTCAATGAATCAGTTCTTTTACACACTCTCATTTTGCCTGAAGCACTTTTCTTATTTGTTTGTACTGGCGCTGCCGCTTATAACCTTGGAATTTGCAGTTAGTTATTTAGTTTTACAATTGGATCTCAATGAGAATATGTCTAATGACTTGATTATTGAATCCATCCAACCAGTCGCTATACAGTTGGCTGTCCTAGGTATTGTTTCAATGGTTCTATCGATAGCTTTTTATGGAGCAATGATGGTCGCCTTTGAAGCTCTTACATCCAATCAAGATTTGAGCATAAATCAAGCATACCTCATGGGCTTGAGAAAATTTTTTCCATTACTTTGGAGCTCTATCGCTGCATCAATTGTATACGGACTTGGGCTATTACTGCTTGTATTGCCTGGATTCTACCTATTTGCAAGACTAGGAATGTATCCAGCATACATTATGTTTCAAAATAAAAGGGCATTCGAATCGTTGGGCCTAGCATGGAATGATTCAGATAAAGAGGGCACCAAGCTCTTTTTAATCACGAGTGTATTTATTGGACTTCAATTAGTCATAGTTTTAATTTTTGGCCTGCTAGCCATTGATACCAACATGGTTGCAATATTGGTCTTGGCTTTGGTCAAATACTTCACACTCATACCACTTTTTTATCTTTTTTATAGTCTTTATAAATCACTGCATCCAAACAATATCTGATTGTCACTCAGACGAATGAGTTGTAGAATGCACCTTCCAATTTTTTTGGGTCTGTAGCTCAGCTTGGTTAGAGCGCACCCCTGATAAGGGTGAGGTCGGAAGTTCAAGTCTTCCCAGACCCACCAAGTTTTAACATACTTGTTAACAAGCACATTCCCATACAGATTAAAAAAAGAAAGTACTTTATAAGAGTAATTTTATTTTTATAACTTACTATCATCATTTCTGTTGTTTCAGCTTTTAACAGCTGAATCTGAAAAATTCCTTCGGTAAGGTCGGCTGCAATTAATATTAAAGGTAGTAAAGCAAAAAACCTCCATTGGCCCTCAAGATTATTTAATAGGATCCCAAAAAATAAAAATCCGTAGGCAAGTGGGAAAATAACATCCAGCGTCATTGTTACCCATAGATGAATACTTGCTTGCAAAGCACTCATATTTTCAAGAATAAAAAAAATCCTTTGATCAAGGTATTCTTGATCTAAATAATTAATTTCAAACCTATTTCCAATAAATAGAAAAGCACATATGCAGACAAAAGATAAAATTAAGCATCCAAATTGAAATCTCTTATTTTTTACTACATCAAACATTGTTTGATAGGTATTTTAATTCAGACAGATACTAATTTTGTCTGAAACAATGCAAAATTAATATCTATGCAAAATTTAATTGCCTTAATCCTTGCTGGAACAACTATTTACCTAGGCAGTCCGGTAGTAGGCCTATTATTAGGGATTGGGTTCTCGATTGTTTTTTTAACTGATAATGAGTTTATAACTAGAAAGTACGCTACTAGACTATTACAAACCGGAATAATACTTTTAGGTTTTTCGATTAATTTTAGTGTTGCTCAAGAAACCAGTTCAAGCTATTTGTTACCAATATCTTTGTTTGTTGTTTTTGTTTTTTTATTAACTTTAATTTTAGGAAAGCTACTGAAATTAAAGCAATCATACATATATTTAATTGCATCAGGCTCATCAATTTGTGGTGGAACAGCAATGGCCGCAGTAGCTCCTGTTATTAAATCAAAACCTCAAGAGTTGTCGATAGCCATTGCCATAATCTTTTTATTAAATGCAATCGGCATATTATTTTTTCCTCTGATTGCTGAACAGATCAATCTCTCCCAATCGGAGTTTGGTTTATGGGCGGCGACAGCCATTCATGATACCAGTGCAGTAATTGGAGCTGCGATGATTTATGGAGCCGAATCCCTTGAGGTTGCTGCAACATTAAAGCTTGGTCGAACATTATGGATTATTCCTTTAGTTATCATTCTTTCATTAATGAATAGGACAGACAGCAGACCAAAATTACCATTGTTTGTAATTGGTTTTATCTTAGCTATTTTTATAGGCTCCTCATTTCAACTACCAATTGATTCTTCTCAATTTAAACAATTAAGTTCAGTTTTCTTACTGTTAGGTCTTTTTTGTGTAGGTACACAAATTAGTAAAAATGCTTTTGTGGGAGTTGATAAAAGCCTATTTATCTTTCCGGTTTTAATTTGGCTTATTGTTATCCCAGCTTCATTGTTTTTGACCTTTCAAATAGCTTAATAGTTAATTTATGATCAGAAAACTTTTCTTCTTTGCTCTTTTATTACCAATAGCTAATCTTGAGTCGCATGAATTTAATCCAGCTCATTTGATCATTAATCAAAATAATAATGAGGGAACTTATGATGCTACCTGGATGTATCCAGTAAAAAATGTTGGGAAAAAAGCTGAAGTTATATTTCCTGATGTATGCATCTCAGAGGGCTCGGATCCTTATGTGCAAGGAAAATATTATATTGAAAAAATTGTCCTTAATTGCAGTGAATCGATCAAAGGAAAATTCTTAGAAATAATTGATTTAGGCGTCTTAACAGATGCCCTGGTAACCATAAATTTTCAAGATGATACTTTTGAGGGATTAGTGAATGCTCAGAGAAATAAATTAGATATTCCAATCACAGAACAATATTACCCAACCACATATCTTTACCTTGGCATCGACCACTTATTTGATGGCCTTGATCACATATTATTTATTTTTGGTCTTATATTTTGTATAAGTGGATTGGGAAATATTATTAAAACCATCACTGCCTTTACTGTTGCTCATAGCATTACACTTGGACTTTCTATCTATGATTTAATTTACTTACCGCAAGGGACAGTAGAGGCACTTATTGCCTTAACAATTATCTATTTAGCCTTGGAAATTAATGAATCTGATAGGCAATTTAAAACTCCCTGGCTGATGGCATTTAGCTTTGGTCTGTTGCATGGGTTGGGATTCGCTGGAGCTTTAAGTGACATAGGGATTGCTAACAACCAAATGCTACTTTCTCTATTATTTTTTAATGTAGGCATTGAGATTGCGCAAATTGCTTTAATACCTATACCGCTGCTGATTTTTTATTTATCTACAAAAATAAATATTCAAAATTACTCTCAAATAGCTGCAAGCTTAGTTATTGGTAGTATGGGAGCTTATTGGTTTATTGATCGAGTCATCGGCATCATTCAATAATCATTCCATCCTCGGCAATGATGATATCGCCTGTAAATGTTGATCTTACCTCTTCCATAATATCTTTTGGTGTTGATCCCCAAAACAAGATGTGTGAGAGCACCAACTTTTTTGGCTTAGCAAGGCTAGCAATCTCTCCTACTTCAATTGTTGAGGTGTGATGTTCTGAATGATATTTCTGCCAGTCCTTTGTTTTCTTTTTAAAACCTTCAAGCGAGTAAACCTCGTGAACCAAGATATCAGCATTTTTTGCTAATTCAGCAATCTTAAGCGATTTTCCAGTATCGCCTGAAAATACAATGACCTTATCTGCAGTTGTAAATCTAAAACCATAAGCATCTTCAAAGTCTCCATGTGGAACTTTAAATGCTTCAACTTTTAATTCCTCATTTTCGAAGACAATGCCTTCATTCAATTCTTTAAAGATAAATTTATATCCAGTCTTATTTGCTGGCTGAGTTCCATTAATCCTGTAATCAATATCAATTTTATTTGCCTTTAAGGTATTTGCTGCAAGCTGATCAAGGCCCTTTGGCCCATATAAATTTAATGGCTCACTTCTTCCCATCACCCATGGTGTTAGCAAAAGATCAGCAATGCCCATCGTATGATCTGAATGAAGATGAGTTAGAAATGCATGTTCAAAATTTGCAACATTCATTTGTGGAATTTTTCCACCCCAATTTTGAGACAGCTGAGCAGCATTTCTTATGATTCCTGGACCAAAATCAATCAAATAGACTGTCTGGTCTGTGATCACCGCATAACCTGAGCCCATTCTATCCGGATCTGGATTTGGCGTTCCTGATCCCAGGATTGCTAATTTTGTATCACCAAACAAAAGACTTGGGATGAGTATTAGAAATAAAATGATATGAGAAATTTTCAAGAGCTAAGAAAGGCCCCTCATTAAAGAGGGGCAAATAATTTATTTACTTAATTTGTAACCGTTTTGCTGAGCAATAAGTAAATCCTCGTTAATGTCACCGTGATGAACAATTTGTCCACTATCATTAAAGATGAATCTCTCTACTGTCCACCATCTGACTTCATTTCCATCTTCATTAGTGTCCTTGCTTTCAAAAGAAGCGTAGACTTCATTGCCATCAGCTACGACAGGATTCCTTTGGATAACCTTTGATCTATCCTTCCAATCTTCTTCATTAAAGGTTGATAACCAGCCAAGCATTCTTTCTTTATCGCCTCTATTTGTTTGAAGAGCTCTATTCATTTTTACAGTCATTTTCTTTCCGTCTCGCTCCAGCTTTACTTTGACCTCTCCACCAAGCGGTCCTTGGAATGGAAGTTCATTGCCTTCTTTTGCTTTGACACCATTTACTGAAAGAATTTTATCGCCAGGTTTTAGATGATCCTTTGCAGGTGAGTTGACTACTTCTGCAACTGTCATTTCGTCATCATTCATCCTGAAACCAAGGCCTACATATCTGCCCAACCATCTGTCATAGTCCTCAGCAACTAAAGATGCGTATGTGTCTGCAAATTCTCTAGCTGTGCCATTCTCATATAGATCATATAGTTTCTCTACTGTAGCCTTGTTTGATGCAGCATCTGCCTGAACAAATAATGCGAAGCAAGCAACAGTAAGTGTTATAAATTTATTCATGATTTTCTCCTCTGAAAATATAAGATAACTATAAAGTAAAAAAGTTTATTGTTTCTACCTTTAGGTAAAATTTTTTCATGTATTTTTCTAGCACAAAGTGACATAGAATTAGCCTTATGAAAATTCTTGTTATGGGTTTGCCAGGAAGTGGCAAGACATACCTTACTGAGAGACTTGTTCCTTTGCTTGAGGCTGCTTGGTATAACGCCGATAAAGTTAGGACTATGGCAAATGATTGGGACTTTTCAGAATCCGGCAGGCTGAGGCAGAGCATGAGAATGAAAACCTTTGCTGATTTTGAAAAAGCTAACGGTCGGTTCGTTGTCTGTGATTTTGTTTGTCCTACCAAAGAAACAAGAGAAAATTTTGAACCTGATATTGTTATTTGGCTGGATACAATCTCATCCGGAAGGTTTGAGGATACCAATAAGATTTTTCAAAAACCTGAATCGGTTGATTTTCATGTTACTGAATGGAATGAGACCAACCATATAGAAATAGCAGAAAAGCTTTTAAAGAATGTTTGATCCAAAAAAACCCACTGTTCAAATGCTAGGAAGATGGCAGCCTTGGCATGAAGGCCATCAAGAACTTTTTAAGCGGTGTGTGGCTAAAACCGGACAGGTAATCATTCAAGTCAGAGACGTTCAAGGTTCATCTGGAGGCGAGGGCCAAGATGACAATCCTTTTGATTGGGACACAGTATGCAAAAATATTGAGGAAGGTTTGTCTAAGGATGGTTTTACGAGAGGTATTGAATACGAAATCATGCTGGTTCCTAACATAGTTAACATTACTTACGGACGAGGTGTAGGTTATGTCTTTGAGGAAGAGGTCTTTGATAAATCAATAACTGATATTAGTGCAACTAAAATCAGGATGAAAATGAGAGAGGAGGGAGATCTTTAGCTTTTTAAATTTTTGACTTCAGCTTCAAGCTTTTCAATTCTAGCTTCTAATTTTGAGAGCTCAGCTTTTTTCACAAATCCAGATTCCTTCAAAAACTTTTCAAGCGCAGGCTTTAGCATTTTTTCCATGCCCTTAATGTCACCTGCCATTTTTAATGGATTAAACATAAATTCCCTTTGACTACTAATTAGCGTAATATTTTATTAGCTAGCAACCAATTTTCAAAGAGAGGATATATGAGCATTTCAGCATATTTAGACAACGTCGCAAAACCATTTATGAACCTTAGCCCATGGCTATTAAGGCTTTCACTTGGAACATCTTTTATTCTTCATGGATTAGGTAAATTCCCAATGCCAGCCGATGGCATGGTCAAATTATTTGAAAGCAAAGGAATCCTTTTTCCTGAGTTAACCGCTAGTCTCGTAGCACTAGGCGAGGTTGGTGCTGGTGCTGCAGTGATAATAGGTGGGTTTCTTGGAGCAACAGGTCACCTTGTCACTCGATTGGGTGGCGGTGCGGTTGCTGTAATTATGATTGGAGCGCTCTTAATTGCTCACCCTGACTGGCTGATTACTCAAAAATTATTCATGAGTGAACAAATCTTTTTATTAGCTTTAGGAACCTATTTCGCTATAAGAGGAAATAACTAACAAAGTTGTTGCAAATCTAAATGAGAATGATTATCATTATCATTCTCAAAGGATAGGTCTTCTTATTCTTTGATTTTTTAATTGGAGAATAAGATGGAAATTTCAAATAATTCAAAGCCAAAATTCTGGGTAAGCCAAGCTATTAGCTTACCGTCACTAATAGTTTATTTAACTATTTGCTTAACCTTGCTTATATCACCCTTAGCTTTTGCGCAAGAAGGTGATACTGAGGAAGTAATTGAATCAGTAACAATCATTGGTTCAGCTGAGGATCTAAAGAAACTTGCTGGATCTGGGCAAATTATTTCAAATGCCGATTTGTTAAAGGCTATGGATACTGATATTCAAAAAATTCTAACTGCTGTTCCTGGCTTATACATGAGAACTGAAGAGGGTTATGGACTAAGACCTAATATTTCCATAAGGGGTACAGCCATAGAAAGATCAGCTAAAGTTGCGATTATGGAAGATGGCGTTCTAGTTGCTCCATCTCCATACACTTCTTCTTCAGCATACTACTTTCCTACAACAGGAAGAATACATTCTGTTGAGGTTCTTAAAGGACCTGCTGCAGTTACCCAGGGACCACAAACAATTGGTGGAGCTATCAATTTAATTAGTACTCCAATACCAAATGCACCTTCTGGAAAATTTGTTCAAGAATTAGGTGAAAATGGAATGATGAGGACACATGCCTATTATGGAGGCACCAGTGGTAATTTTGGCGGTTTGGTTGAAGTCCATGAGCACGAAAGCGATGGTTTTGATTCTATAGCCAATGTTGGTGGCGATACTGGATTTGATAAATCTGATTTAATGGTGAAAGGAAGGTATGTAAATGGCAATCATTCCTTGACTCTTAAAATGGTTGATCTAGATGAAACATCTAATCAGTCTTATGTGGGTCTTTCACAAGCAAGCTTTATAGCTAATCCCAGACAAAGATATGGAGCCACTGCATATGACAAAATGATGAATGATGGAGATCAAACTTCATTAACTTATGTAGGTGACTTTGATAGTTATCAGTTCCATTACTATTCGACGGGTAGTGGTGATGGTGTGGTGCAAGAAGGAGATTTCAGAGCGTTTAATGACACCTAAAACAGAATCATTACCACCCAATACCTCGTTGTTATAAA
>ENA-OSEY01000163-OSEY01000163.1-marine-metagenome-genome-assembly--contig:-NODE-163-length-48858-cov-3.751276_pt1 | contig 48858 bp, 53 predicted proteins | sample MGYA00248465_ERZ534230 | MGnify/ENA primary metagenome ERZ534230 (study PRJEB26409, sample SAMN06344110) | marine metagenome | isolation source: Sea water from surface | place: Atlantic Ocean:Southern... | reverse complement strand
AAGAATAAAGCACTAGTGAAAATAGAAATTATTACCTCTACGAAAGTATATCCAGGAACATACAGCATGTATTTAGACAAAGAAAGTAATTGGAAGGTCAGAAATATAAATATCAATGGAATGAATTTAGCAAAGATATTTAGAAATCAATTTTATTCCCTTATGGAAAAGAAAGAAGAAGATATAGAAAAAGTAATCAAAAGTTGGGCCACATCAGTATAAATGGATAAACTCTTAATTAGGGGAGGCTCTAAACTTTTCGGCGAAATATATGCCTCTGGTGCAAAAAATTCTGCTTTACCTATTCTTGCGGCTTCTCTTTTGGCAGATACTCCATTAAGGGTTGGAAATTTGCCACATCTTAATGATGTAACGACCATGTTGGAACTATTGGGTTCAATGGGTGTTGATGTAATGCTAAGTGATGAAATGGAAGTACAGGTCGATACTTCCAATATAAAGAATCTCAATGCAAGATATGAATTAGTCAAAACTATGCGAGCTTCTATATTGGTTTTAGGACCCTTGTTGGCAAAATTTCAAAGAGCTACGGTTGCTTTACCGGGAGGATGCGCTATTGGCAGTAGGCCGGTTAATTTGCATATTGATGCTATGAGAGCAATGGGGGCAGAAATTAGTATCGAAGATGGCAATATAAAAGCTAGAGTTGAGGGTAGGTTAAGAGGAGCTAAAATTATCTTTGAGCCTGTGAGTGTAACCGCAACTGAAAATGTCATTATGGCAGCAAGCTTAGCTGATGGCACAACTATCATACAGAATGCAGCTCGTGAGCCAGAAGTTCTTGATCTTGCAAATTGTCTAATAAAAATGGGAGCAAACATAGAGGGGGCAGGAACTGACCAAATTATTATTCAAGGTGTGGAAAACCTCAATGGAGCCACTTTTAGTGTTATGCCTGATAGGGTAGAGGTTGGAACTTATCTCACAGCTGCTGCCATGACGGGGGGCAAAGTAAAAATTAAGGAAGCTAAACCAGAATATATATCTTCAGTTATTTCAAAATTAGAGCAAACTGGAGCGACAATATCTTTAGGAGAAGATTGGGTCCAGATTGAAATGAATAATGAGAAGCCAGAGGCTATAAGTTTAACCACAGGTCCCTATCCCTCTTTTCCAACTGATATGCAAGCTCAATTCGTCTCTTTAAATGCAATTGCAAAAGGTAATTCAACTGTAACCGAGACCGTGTTTGAAAATAGATTCATGCATGTTCAGGAAATTGCAAGAATGGGAGGAAGAATTTCTTTAAAAGGAAATACTGCTGTGATAGAAGGTATTGGGTCTCTAAAAGGAGCTCCTGTAATGGCAACAGATCTGCGTGCTTCAGCAAGTCTTGTCTTAGCTGGTCTAGTCGCAAATGGATCAACCATCATAGATAGAATTTATCATATCGACAGAGGTTACGAGAGGATCGAAGAGAAGTTAAAAATTTTGGGCGCCGATATAGAAAGGATTTCATAAATTGATGAGTACTAAGAAAGATCCTTTTATATTGGCATTGCCAAAAGGTAGAGTTTTCAAGGATTTTTTACCTAAACTTGAAAACACTCCATTTGCCCTTAAAGATAATTTTGAGAATTCACGAAAAATGCTTCTTGATACAAGGCATCCAGACCTCAAAGTTCTCATTATTAGAGGTTGGGATGTGCCAGCTTATATAACTTCAGGTGCAGCTCATCTCGGAGTGGTAGGAAAAGATATTTTAATAGAAAAAGAGGATGAAGAATTTGTTGAGTTATTAGATCTCGAAATTGGCAAATGCCGCCTTTCCCTTGCAGGAAAAAGTAACTTAAATTCAACCTCGAGTAGATTAAGAGTGGCAACAAAATATCCTAAATCAGCCATCTCATACATGAACTCAATAGGCATCCAAGCTGAAATAATTTATCTTCATGGATCTCAAGAAATTGCACCAGTCTTGGGTCTTGCTGATGTAATTATTGATCTAGTAGATACTGGTAATACCTTGAAAGAAAATGGAATGAAGGAACTAGACAAAATTTCAGATATATCTACAAGATTAATAGTTAATAAAGCCTCTTTGAAGACTAGGTCCCGACTGATAGCTGAAATTACTGAAGCCTTAAAATGACTTTGCAATTTAATGAACTTTCCTCTTCTGACAAAGACTTTCAAGTTATTCTTGATGCATACCTCAAGAAAAGAAGGCTGAATTCTAACGAAGTTTCCTCTACTGTTGCCAAAATAATTGATTTAATAAGAATTGAGGGTGATAGAGGTCTCAAGAAGCTTACATATGATCTAGATGGTTTTGAATGTGAGAATTTTCTCCTCACTGATGAAGAGAAAGAAGAATGTTTAAACGGTTTCGATGATGAAATATTAATTTCGCTTAAGTTCTCATTTCAGCAACTTTTAAATTATCAAACCAAATGCTTTTCTTCTCTGAAATTGAATACTCAAGATTCAATTACTAGAAGATTTAGAAAAATTGACAAAGTGGGAATGTATATTCCCGGAGGTAAAGCTTCTTATCCTTCAACTGTATTAATGGGTGCTGCACCAGCAATTGCTTGTGGTATCAAGGATATATATTTAGCTTCACCCGCAGTTGATGGAAAAATAAATGATTTGACAGTTGCTGCAGCAAAAATTGCCGGAATTGAAAAGATTTATAAAATAGGTGGGGCTCAAGCCATAGCCGCATTAGCACTGGGAACCGATCAAATTCCTAAAGTTGATAAAATTATAGGGCCCGGGAACGTATATGTTGCTGAAGCTAAAAAGCAGCTCTTTGGTGAAGTAGGAATTGATTCAATCGCAGGCCCATCAGAAATTTTAATTTTGGCAGACGAATCTTCTGACCCTGAAACTGTAGCATGGGATTTAATGGCTCAATCCGAACATGATGTTGATGCGTCGTCTGTTTTAATTTCGACTTCCTCACAATTGATCCAAAATGTTAAAGAAATCATTAAAAAAGAAGTATCCTCATTGGAAAGATGTGACATTATCTCCCAGGCATTAATGTCAAATGGGCTATTTATCAATATAAATAATCTTGCGGAATCAAAAAAAATAATTAATTCGTTTGCTCCAGAACACCTTCATATTGCTTTTGATCATGATAACTTTGAAGATGAAAATAGTTTAAAAGCTGGTCTAATTTTGAAAGGAAAAGATTCTGCGAATTCACTATCAGATTACGTGTTGGGTCCCAGCCATATATTACCTACAAATTCTTCTGCAAATTTTAGTTCTCCCCTTTCTGTTGAAGATTTTTTAGTGAGCTACAGCTATGTGCGTCTTGATCAAACAATTGATCCCAAATCCTTTAAAGAGTATGTTGAGCATACTTCAAAGATTGCAAATGCAGAGGGTCTCACAGCTCATGCTATTTCAGCTGAAAAAAGATTAAAGGATTAGTCTAATTTCCCAGTTTTGATCATTAAATCTATCTCTTTATTGTCTCTTGTTATTGAAATTTTTATCTCTTCTTCCGGTTTTGAACGAGCAAAAGTTTTATAAAGGTTATCGTAGGTCGCAGCCTTTGAGTCAATTGTGTTTATTACATCATTTTTTTTCAGACCTGCTAAATATGCCGGGCCATCTTTGGTTGTATCTGCGATAACTATTCTTCCAAATTGAATCAAGCTTTGTCTATCGATAGAAAATCCCAACCATCCTCTCCTAACTTCTCCATATTGTATTAGATCACTCACAATCTCTAGGGCTGTAGTCGATGGGATTGCTAAACCTATGCCTTCAGAGCCCCCACTAGAAGTCTGCATTAAAGTATTAATCCCTATTAATTGACCTTTAGCATCAATTAACGCACCTCCAGAATTGCCTCTGTTAATTGATGCATCAGTCTGAATATAGTTTGAGTAAGGGTTATCAAATTCTCTTCCAGTTGCGCTTATAATTCCCATACTCACTGATTGTCCGAGACCGTAAGGATTCCCTATCGCAAGAACAATATCCCCGATTTTAACTGAATCTGAATCTTCAATTTCTATAGAAGGAAAAGAATTCTCTTCATCTTTTATCTTAATAACAGCCAGATCAGTACCTTCATCAATGCCAACTAATTGACCTATATATTTTCTTCCATCATAAAGCTCAATTGTGACTTTTAAGGCCTTATTACCGATTACATGCAAATTAGTAAGAATGTATCCATCTGAACTTAGTATTACTCCTGACCCTAGACTTTGTTTTATTTGATTTTCCTTTTTTTTATTGAAAATAGAATTGAAGCTCCTACGACTATCTCGAGACTGATTGATAACTTGCTGACTGTAAATATTAACTACTGCAGGTGACGCCTTAATTACTGCCTCACTATATGAGTAGCTTAGATTATTCTCTGAATAGGATAATTTCGCCTTTTTATTCAAGAAAAATTCACTAAAGATCAGTCCTATGGCAACTCCCACTGCAATTGAGAAAATAAAATAAATTAGTGCCTTGTTGCTTTTCACATTCATTGTGTTGTTTTTTAACATAATTATCTCCGAACAACTAATTAGACAATGCAAAATTTTAAAGTTCTAGTTGAATAGTAAGGTTGTAAGCATTAAAATGCGCCCGCCTGCGTAATCAATCAATAAAAACCTTAATGAGAACCGAAAGCTTTAAAAGAACTGATATAGAAGAATCTTGGGTACTACTTGATGCTGAGGGAAAGACCTTAGGGCGCTTTGCTTCAGAAGTAGCCAACATTCTTTCTGGAAAAAACAAACCAGAATACACACCAAATGCTGATCTCGGTGATTATGTGGTCGTTGTAAATGCAAGCAAGATAACTGTTACAGGCAAGAAACTTGACCAAAAATTATACTATAGACATTCAGGTTATCCTGGAGGTATCAAATCAAAACCTTTGAATGAGGTTTTGAGAAATTCTCCAAGTGATGCAGTAAAAAATGCCGTCAAAGGTATGTTACCAAAAAATAAATTAGGTAGAAAAATGCTCACAAAACTAAAGGTTTATGATAATGCTGAACATCCACATGCTGCTCAAAAACCTGTCACTAAGGAATCATAGGATTTAAAATTGGAACAAATAATTACAGTCGGAAGAAGAAAAACCTCAACTGCAAGAGTATTTTTACAGAAAGGTTCTGGTGAAATCACTGTTAACAAAAAAAAGTTAGAGGTTTACTTTGGAAGAGAGGTTGCTCAGATGGTAGTAAAGCAGCCTTTGGTCTCTACTGATTTAACCAGTGGCGTTGATATCAAAGCCACTGTTACAGGAGGAGGTAGTTTTGGTCAGGCTGGTGCGATAAGACTTGGCATTGCTAGAGCTCTGGTCGAGTATGATGAAAACTTGAAACCAGTTTTAAAAAAGGAAGGTTTTTTAACAAGAGATTCACGAAAGGTTGAAAGAAAGAAAGTAGGGCTCAGAAAAGCCAGAAAAAGACCACAATATTCAAAAAGGTAATATGCAACCAAAATCTCCTCCTAATCCAGGAAGAAGAAAATTCTTGATAGGCGCCACCTCAGCGGTTGGTGCAGTTGGTATAGCTGGTGCTGCTGTGCCTTTCATAAGTGCGTTTAATCCTAGTGCAGCTGCTGAAGCAGCTGGAGCACCTGCTGTAGCAGATATAAGTAAATTGGCACCTGGAGAAATGATTATAGTAGAGTGGAGAGGTACTCCAATTTATGTAGTACGCCACTCAGAAGAGTCCTTGAATGAGATTGATAAAAATTTAGATAGATTAGCCGATCCAGACTCAGATACTGAAGTTCAACCAATCTATGCTAAGAATAAATATAGATCTAGAAAGCCTGGCATTTCGGTTTTATCTGCTGTGTGTACACATTTAGGATGTGCGCCTAAGTATTACCCACAATTAGGAGTTGTCGATTTTGATTCTGAATGGCAAGGTGGATTCTTTTGTCCGTGTCATGGATCAAAATTTGATCTAGCAGGAAGAGTTTACGCAGGAGTTCCTGCGCCCGATAATTTAGCTGTGCCGCCTCATTATTTTAAATCTGATGACATACTAGTCATTGGAGAAGATGGAGATATAGCATAATGGTTACAAGATTAATGAATTGGTTTGATGATAGATTGCCTTTAACGGCAACAATTGAAAGGCATTTAACTAAATATCCAGCACCAATAAATATGAACATCTGGTATTTGGCTGGAGTTTTATTGGTTGTTGTTCTTGTGATACAACTAGCTTCGGGTATTTGGCTGTTGATGAATTATGAAGCCACTGCAGAAGGAGCTTTTGCGTCTATTCAGTACATTATGAGAGATGTTCAATATGGTTACATCATACGATATATGCATACAACAGGTGCGTCAGCCTTTTTTGCTCTAATCTATCTTCACATGTTCAGAGGTATGATGTACGGATCTTATCAAAAGCCCAGGGAGCTACTCTGGGTTCTTGGATGGATTACATACGTTTTACTATGTGCTTTGGGTTTTACGGGTTATGTTCTTCCTTGGGGCCAAATGTCTTTCTGGGCAGCACAGGTTATTTTATCATTAGTTGGTTCCATACCTTTCTTTGGTGAAGAGTTATTAACTTGGATCAGAGGTGATTATCTGATTTCTGGAATAACACTTAATAGACTTTTTGCTTTTCATGTTGTTCTTCTTCCCCTTGCGCTAATTGCTGTTGTATTTGTTCATATTCTTGCTCTTCATGAAGTAGGGTCTAATAACCCTGATGGTGTTGATGTCAAAAAGTTTAAAGATGATGACGGTGTACCGCTCGATACTAAGCCCTTCTTTCCTTACGACGTAATGCATGATCTTTATGCCATTGGCGTATTTTTGATTTTCTTCGTGACAATTATGTTCTTTTATCCTGACGGAGGAGGTTACGTTATAGAGTACGTAAATTACGAAGCTGCTGATAATTTAAAGACCCCCGAACACATTGTACCCTCTTGGTACTACACACCATTTTATGCAATGTTAAGGGCCATAACTTTTCCTCTTTTTGGTCTTTCCGCAAAATTTTTAGGATTCGTAGTTATGGCCGCTGGAATAGCTATCTTCGTTGCTCTTCCTTGGTTAGATAGAAGCCCAGTCAAATCGATCAAATATAAAGGAATATACAGTAAATTCTTTTTAACTCTTTTTGTTATAAGCTTTTTTGTTTTAGGTTACCTTGGCTCTGTTACTTCAACACCTGAAAGAACATTGGCAGCTCAAATTTTCACCGTAACTTATTTCGCATACTTTTTGCTTATGCCTTTTTATTCTAAATATGAGAAATGTAAACCCGTACCTGATCGCGTTCAGTTGTCATGAAAAAACTTTGCATAAGAGCTTTATTTCTATCTGCCACTTACTTCTTTTCTTTAAGTCTCTATAGCGCAGCTGGAGCTCCATGTGGAAATTATCTTTCTAATGATGGTTTGGTAAAAGGGGAGTGTGATGAAGCTTATGTGAATCCAAAAGATACAGCATCTCTTCAGCGTGGGGCACAAATATACATGAATTATTGTTTGGGTTGTCACTCTTTAAAATATGCAAGATATAAAAGAGTTTCTGAGGATTTAGAGATACCTCTTGATATGTTTGCAGAGAACCTGCTTTTCGGAGATCAAAAGATGGGAGACCTCATTCAGACAGGAATGGATCCTGCAGAAGCCAAACAATGGTTTGGAAACACACCACCTGACTTAACTTTAGAAGCAGGATTAAGAGGCGCAGATTGGATATACACTTACCTAAAGAGTTTTTATATTGACGAAGGTAGACCTTTAGGTGTTAATAACAAAGTCTATGAAAATGTCGGTATGCCTCATGTGCTGATAGACATGCAAGGTATACAAAGATCTGTCTGTAAACAAATGCCTATTTTTGCAGCTAACGGAGGTTTAAAGCAAGATCCTCTAAGTGGTGAGTATCTCACATCTGAGCTCTGTGGATTTTTACAAGTCGATCAAGGATCTGGACAGATGACAGTTGAGGAATTTGATCAATCGATGCTGGATCTAACTAATTTTCTAGCCTATATGACCGATCCAATGAAAGTAGAAAGAGAAACCATTGGAACCTATACATTGCTTTATCTTTTCATTTTCACAATGCTAAGCTATCTTCTTTATCGAGAATTTAAAAAAGATCTTCATTAAATCCCTTAGGAGTATTTATGGTTTCCTTAAGTAATAGAACATCAATGGCCCTTTTTTCTGATCCAATGGATCATTACAGCCATAGAGTGAGAATAGTAATGCAAGAAAAGGGTGTGACAAGCGAGATCATTGACTCAGATATGAATGATCTTAGCTCTGAAATTTTGGAAGTAAGCCCTTATGCAGAGTTACCCGTACTTGTGGATAGGGATGTATGCCTATATGACTCTTTAGTGCTGATGGAATATCTTGATGAAAGATTCCCTCACCCCCCATTGTTGCCTGTATATCCTGTATCAAGAGCACATATTAGACTTTTTATTAAAAGGATAGAAAAAGATTGGTGTGGAATCTTTGACGAGTTAATTAGTGGTAATCAGACAGAGGCAAAGGCAAAGAAATTGAGAGCAGATTTAAAGTCTCAAATCTTGGGTATGTCGCAGATACTTAAAGAAAAACCTTATTTTATGTCTGATGAGTTTAGTCTAGTTGATTGTTGTATAGCGCCGATTCTCTGGAGACTGCCTCTTATATCTATTGAACTTCAAAAGGATGCTAAGACAAAACCTATTTATGAATACATGCAAAGGGTTTTTACAAAGCCTTGTTTCATTGACAGCCTGTCTGAGTTAGAGAGAGACATTAGGTCTCTTTAGTATCAAAGGATCTCATATCCTTCTTCAGTGATTTTAAAAACATAGGGCTCTCTAATAATTTCCCCACCTGAAAAAGTAATTTTCCCAGTCAGTCCTCTATAATTCATACCCTTCAAAGTATTCAGGCCATACTTGATAAGAACTATTTCAAATGCATCATAACCTATAGCAAAAGACCTATTTCTTGAACTTTCGGTCAAAAAATCTGGTAATTCTATTGGCATCATCACAGGTATATCTGCATTAACAGAACCAATAAGATCTTTGTCTCTTAATAAATAATTGTCTTCTTTTTCCCAACTATTTAGCAAATATAAATCGAATTTATTTTCGGAGAGAAAGTCTAAGGCAGGTTTTAAATTTCTGGCTTCTTTGAGGCTTACCGAAAAGAAAAAAGCATCCAAGTCTTCTCTCGATCTTAAATCTCCAATTAATGTTTTAGATAATCTCCTCGATAATTTCCTTTTTCTATCATCACTTCTTTTTGTTAATAGAATCTCTGAAAATAAATCTTGACTGTTTTTTGAATCATCAAAACTTGCAATATTGCGGATTATTTTTTTTGAACTAATTATTTGTTCTATAGAAACTTCATCCTTATTACTGTTTACAAAACTTAATGTTTTTGATTTTGAAGGAATAGTTTCTATTAATTTCTTTCTTTCGGAGTTGCGAGAAATAATGAATTTGTTTGCAAAACCTAAGCTGTTGGCTTTAGATACATAAAATGTATTAAGTTTCTTAAATTTGAGCAAACAGTTTTGTTTTAACTGACTTGAATTGACTTCAAGATCGAATAAAACAATAAATCCTTTTTTTAAATTTTCTAATTCACAACTTTCATAAGTGAGGGCTTTAAAGGTTATTTCTGGTTCATAAGCTAGATTAGACTTAGAAAAATATGAATTAGCAGCGAATCCCCTAAATTCCTCTGATAATTGCTCGATTCCGGATTCTTTTAGTGAATATAAATGTATCTTTTTTGGAAGCTCTGTAACATTATAGTTAAAATCAGGTTTTTTAATTAGACTTGCTATATTTTCATCTTCACTGATCTTCTGAATGGAGGAACATGAAAAAATAAAAAAAATTGTTAGTATCCATGCTCTATTTAATAAGTTTGACATGAGTAAAAAATTCGGTTGTCTTTATATAGTCTCTACGCCTATTGGTAATTTAGATGATATTACATTAAGAGCAATTGAAACTCTTCACAAAGTTGATATTTGTGCTTGTGAAGATACTCGAAAATCTAAAATACTTTTTAATAAATATTCAATTAAGACAAAACTAACTTCATATCATAAATTTTCTGAAAAAAGTAAATCTTTAGATTTAATCCAAAAGTTGAAAGATGGACTAAATATTGCATTGATAAGTGATGCTGGTACACCTCTTGTTTCTGACCCAGGTAAATATCTAGTATCAGAAGCAATAGCAAATGATATATGTATTTCGCCTATCCCGGGGGCTACATCAGTAATTGCAGCATTATGCGTTTCAGGCTTTGATATAGAAAAATTTTCATTTTATGGTTTCTTCCCAAGAAAGAGCAAAGAACAAAAAAAAATAATTGAGAAATTAGTTAATGCCGATAATGTTTCTGTCTTCTTTGAATCTGGTAAGAGGTTAGAAAAACTATTAGATTATTTCTCAAACAGTCTTTGTATTGATAGAAAAATTTTCATTGCAAGAGAAATGACCAAAATTCATGAAACGTTCTATAGAGGTACAATCGATGAAGTTCAAAGAAATATCCTTAAATCGAGCCATGGTTTAAAGGGTGAGTTTGTTGTAGTTCTGAATTCATCAGTTGAAGTTACAGAAGATCAACTTTCAGATGAAGAGGTTAGGGTTATGAAAATTTTGACTGAAAACTTAGATCCTAAATTGGCTATCAAGATTGGAAGTAAGTTGTTAAATAAATCAAGAAATCAAATTTATAAGTCAAGTTTAGAAAATTGATCTTTTTCTGGAAAGCATATGAATATACAATGTTCATGAGTCAGCCAGATAATCGCTCTTTACGAGAGGAAAGTCCGGGCTCCATAGGACAAGACGCCAGGTAACTCCTGGGAGATGTAAATCTACGGAAAGTGCAACAGAAAATAAACCGCCTAACTTAGGTAAGGGTGAAAAGGTATGGTAAGAGCATACCGCATATTAGGTAACTGATATGGCAAGGCAAACCCCGTCTGGAGCAAGACCAAATAGAGGCCTTTTAGTTTGTCCTGACTTGGCCAGGGTAGGTTGCTTGAGTTTTACGGTGACGTAAAATCTAGATGAATGATTATCCACGACAGAACCCGGCTTACAGGCTGACTCACTTCTAATATTTTCTGAAATTCAACTCCCTCTATGAGTGCATTATTTAATGCAATTTATGCTGGCATTTTTATAAAAAGTGTGTAAAAGTGTGCAAAAGTGCAAAATAATGCAACAATTGTAGCTTTATTTATTACAAAAATGAGTTTAGGTATATATGGATCAAGCATTCTGACCTTGGACACTAAAGGAAGAATAGTCATACCAGCAAGATATCGAGAGCTGCTAAGAAAGTCATGTGAAGGTGAAATGGCAGTTACTCAAGATCCGCAATACCCTTCATTAATAATTTATCCTGGCAAATTGTGGAAACAAATCTCAAAAAAGTTCGAGGATTTAGGGGGGTTGAATCAAACTGTACGATCAATGCAATGGAAGATTCTTGGCAATGCTGCCGTAAATGAATTTGAAGTCAGTGAGAGAATGTCGATCACCATACCTCAAAGCCTTAGAGACTATGCACAACTTTCCTTGAAAAATCAGATAACACTAGTAGGTATGGGTTCTAAATTTGAATTATGGAACCTTGATAACTGGGAAATGAAACTATCAGGCATGCAAATAGCTGGAGAGAATCTCATTGAGGATCTTCCACCATCCTTAGAGGAGATACCATTTTGAAGATATCAACTCATGAAGCCGTGATGGTCGAGGAAGTACTAGACAATCTTGTCTATAAAGAAAATGGAAACTATATTGACTGCACATTTGGAGCAGGTGGTCATTCTAAAAAAATATTAGACAAATTAAGCTGCAATGGCAGCTTGGTCTCTTTTGAAAAGGATAAGAAGGCATATTTGTCGGCTTCCTCTGATTTAAAACGTGATAAGCGATTTGAGCTTCTAAATGAATCTTTTTCAAATATAAGAAATTACGTGAAGGATAATACAATAAATGGAGTTTTACTTGATTTAGGTATTTCTTCTACTCAATTAGATGATCCTAAAAGAGGATTTAGTTTTCAAGCAGATGGTCCACTTGATATGAGGATAGACAATTCGAGGGGTATCTCTGCTAAAGATTGGATAAATAGTGCCTCTAAGAAAGAGATCGAGGATACTCTTTGGCTCTTGGGAGAAGAAAGGGCATCTAGAAAAATAGCTTCCAAAATTGTCAATCACAGACAAGTAAATCCTATTGAATCAACCAAAGTTTTGTCAGACATCATTTTGTCTTGTGTTCAAAGAAGGACTAAAAAACACCCTGCTACAAAATCTTTCAGGGCGATAAGAATGTTTGTTAATAATGAGCTTCAAGAACTTCAACAAGTCTTAGATGCATCGAGTTACCTTTTATGTTGTGGTGGAAGGCTAGCTGTAATCAGCTTCCATTCGATTGAGGACAGAATTGTGAAAAGGTTTTTTCAAGGCAAGGATAGACTTACCTCAGATGTACGTTTTGAATATTTCAAGGACAAATTCATTAAGCCATCAGATGATGAGATTTTATCTAATCCAAGATCAAGGAGCGCAATTCTTAGAGTTGCTGAAAAAGCATGTTAAATATCAAGAGTATGGGAATAATATTTTTTTTATTGTTGTTCACCTTTTTTTTAAGCTCTTATCAACTTGTACTTCAAACTTATGAGTACAGAAGCGCTTTTGCTGAGCTTGAGAAATTGCAGATACAAAAACAAGAATTATCTTCTAAAACCAATATCTTAATGGAGGAAGTGAAGTTTATTAGCAATCAGATTTCCTTGAGGAAATACGCTACTGAAAGCTTGGGAATGATAATGCCCAATGATCAAAGAATTTATCTGCCAAGAGGGAACCGCTGATGAGAATTTTTTTGGTGATTTGTGCATTTTTAATTTCATCTTGCTCTATGGACTATAACCTAGATTCTCAATCAATTTCGATCAAATATAGTAAAGAAGGTATCTCACATCCATCAATACTAGAAGGAAAGATACTGTCCCACTTACAGAAAACCGATTTTTCTAAGGAAGAAGAATTATTTCTGAATTCTTGGATTTCCTTTTTTAGGACAACGAGTAATCTCGGAAATGAGGTATTGGTCGAAGTAATAGAGCATAAACCGGTTGCATCACTTGATAACAACAGGTACCTAACTCAAGGAGGATGGATTATCGAACCTGAGAAAGAAAATAAAACACTCAATCTGATTCAGCTCATTGGTAAAGATAGAAAGCTGAATCATTTACTTGATGTTGCAAGTTCACTACAAACTATTCTTAATTTTGGAAGTAATTACATAGTCAAAATCGAGGATAAGGGCACAAATTTTTTAGAAGCCACAGATAATTCAGGAAGAAAATACAGGTTTACTGAAGAGAATTTCCGGGTTCAGCTCGAACGTCTCGAGGACTTTTTATTGTTCGAGCTGAACTCAGGAAAAGGTGATGATATCAAATATATCGATCTAAGGTATAAAAATGCTCTAGCAGTGGGTTATAAAAATACGGAGAAAACAATATGAGTAATGTTAGCAGAAATGAAATGCTTGTAGGTGTTGACATCGGCACTTCAAAAGTAGTGGCAATTGTTGCAGAACTTAGAGGATCTCAATTAGAGATTATAGGCCTCGGAACTCATGCATCCAAAGGTTTAAAGAATGGTGTTGTAGTTGATATTGAGTCAACAACAACTGCTATTAAAAAGTCTATTCAGGAGGCTGAGAGCATGGCAGGCTGTCATATTGGTTCTTGCTATGTCGGGATATCGGGTAGTCACATTAGAGGTTTAAATTCTGAAGGAGTTGTTCCGATAAGAGATGGTGAGGTCAAATTTACTGATGTTGATCGAGTAATAGAAACGGCACAGGCAATGGCTATACCTGCTGATCAACGACTTCTTCATGTGTTGCCAAGAGACTACATAATCGACAAACAGGATGGCATTAAAGAGCCTCTTGGTATGGCAGGATCAAGGTTAGAAGCTAAAGTGCATTTAGTAACTTGTAGCGAGAACTCTTCACAAAATATCCATAAATGTATAAGTGCCTCAGGGCTTGATGTTGAAGCTTTTGTTCTTGAACAGCTTGCTTCGAGCTACTCGGTTCTGACTGCTGACGAGAGAGATTTGGGTGTTTGTCTAATTGATATAGGAGGCGGAACAACCGACATAGCTGTTTTTATTAATGGATCAATATGTTTTACAGAAGTAATACCCTTAGCAGGAGATCATGTAACAAATGATATTGCTCAAGCTTTAAGGACTCCTCCAACTCAAGCAGAAACAATTAAGCAAAGATATGGATGTGCTGTAAGTTCCATGACAAGACCTGAAGAAATTATGATGGTTCCTGGAATGGGTGGAAGGGCTGAAAGGGAGCTTTCTAGACAGGCTTTGGCTGACGTTTTAGAAAGGAGATATGTGGAGATATTTAGTATGGCTCAACAAAAGTTAAGCTTAAGTGGATTTGATGAGTTGATTCCAGCTGGTATTGTCTTAACTGGAGGTGCTTCTAAAATAGAAGGGGCAACAGAACTTGCAGAGGAAATCTTCCATTCACCTGTAAGACTTGGATCTCCACATTCAATAGAAGGTTTTGCTGAGATCATAAATAATCCAATTTACGCTACTTCAGTTGGATTACTTCTTTATGGCCAAAAACAATTGGAAGAAGATCATCTGAATTATATTCATCGAGATAAGAATATCTTAAATAGAATTTCTAGATGGTTCGGGGGAAATCTTTAATACCAAAATTTAGGGAGGTTAATTATGAGCGAATGGGAAATGGTAGAGGAAGTTAAAGAAAATGCTTCAATCAAAGTAATTGGTGTAGGTGGCGGTGGAGGAAATGCCGTTCAACACATGGTAGAGTCAGGCATAGAGGGTGCAGAATTCATATCTGTCAATACCGACAAACAAGCACTCGATAAAAATGAAGCAAGTACAAAACTTATTCTCGGTAAGGAAATTACTGATGGCTTAGGAGCTGGTGCTAACCCAGTTATAGGCCGGGAAGCTGCTCTTGAAGATAGAGATAAGCTTAGAGATATGCTCAAAGGCACAGACATGGTTTTTATAACTGCAGGTATGGGAGGTGGAACAGGAACTGGTGCTGCCCCTATAGTAGCCCAAGTAGCAAAAGAACTGGGAATTTTGACAGTAGCTGTGGTAACAAAACCCTTTGAATTAGAAGGTACAAAAAGAATGAAGATAGCTCAAGAGGGTGTAAAAGAACTAGTAGAGGAAGTTGACTCTCTCATAACTATTCCCAATCAAAAACTCTTAGAGGTACTTGGAGAGGACTGCAGTATGTTGGAGGCATTTAAGCAAGCGAATGATGTTTTGGGCGGTGCAGTTCGAGGAATCTCTGACATCATAATCAGACCAGGATTAATTAATGTTGACTTTGCTGACGTAAAAACAGTCATGTCAGAAAAAGGAACAGCAATGATGGGTACTGGGACATCAAACGGACCTGATAGGGCAAGAATTGCCGCTGAACACGCTGTAGCAAGTAAGTTATTAGAGGATATAAGCTTGAAAGATGCTAAAGGTGTCCTTGTCAATATTACTGCGGGTCCCGAACTCTCTTTAGGAGAAATTCAAGCAGTTGGAGACTGTATCAATAGTTTTGCATCTCCAGATGAAGCTATTATTGTAACGGGAACTGTATTAGATGAATCTGCATCAAATGATTTAACAGTAACTGTGATTGCGACTGGTTTGAATTCTTCAGTTCAAACTGTGTCTAGTAAAAACCAAAATGATAGATCTTTTCAAGAAAGACAACCTCTGCCATTAAGTGAAGCAGCAAAACAGCTATTAGAGAATCCTCCATCTGTTGAGAAAGCTGTAAAAAAAGAAGAAAAAGAAGATGAATATCTTGATATTCCTTCCTTTGTCAGAACACAGTTAGACTAACTTAGAATGTCTAATAGGATTCTCTACTCTCCGGGAAGGATAGTTTTTATCCAAATAATTTTAATTATTGGCTTTTGTGTCCTTATAGCACGTCTAGTTTACTTGCAAATTTATCAAGATGTCTTTCTTGCAGATCAAGTCTTTGAAAGACTTGATTCTAATTATTCTCTTCTTGCAACCCGTGGAAAAATACTTGATAGAAATAACAAAATTCTAGCTCTTGATGTAAAAGGCTTTAGTGTTGGTGTTGATTTATCAAAATTTACAAATAGCCAAAATCAGATTGATTATCTATCAAAGATTATTAAGAAAGAACCTTTTCAGCTTTACGACATTTTGAAAAAAAAACAGTCAGGTTATATTGAGATAAGCAAGAATATCAGCATTAAAGAAAAAGAGTTACTCCAAAGAAAAAAGATCAAAGGTTTATATTTTAGGGAAAACCTGAGGAGAAGTTATCCTGAAAAGGAAATCATATCTCATATTGTTGGATTAACTGATATAGACAGAAAAGGAATTCAGGGAACAGAATTAATTTTTCAAAATGAACTTAAAGGAAAAGAAGGAAGTTTCGAAGGTATTAAGGGACTAAAAAATCTTAAGCTAGAAGGTAAAAGAATAGATCCACAAGCCGGAAAGAATATTAAGTTAACTATAGATATCAACATTCAATCTATTGTTTATCATGAACTGGACAGAGCTATAAAAGAATATAGTGCACAATCTGGATCTGTAGTTGTCGTTGAGCCAAATTCTGGAGAAATACTTGCAATGGTAAATTATCCATCCTTCAATCCTTTTGATAGGAGAAACTTAGATTTCTCTACACTTAGGAATAGAGCAATTTTTGATGTTTTTGAGCCCGGCTCCGTACTGAAACCTCTTGCAATGTCAGCAATTCTTGAATCTGACCCAAGTTTATATTCTAAGAAAATTAATACTTCACCGGGTTGGATTGATTATGAAGGCTTTAAGACTAGAGACTTTAAAGATTATGGTCTTCTTACTACATCAGAAATCATATCTTTCTCGAGTAATGTTGGAATGATAAAACTTTGTAAGGATCAAAATTCTGAAACTCTTTTAGATTACTATAAAAAATTTGGAATTGGCAGATACCCTGCATCTATTATGTTGCCTTCTAGTGAAGGTTATCTTCCTCATAAAAGCCAATTTACTCCAAGAGACAAGGTAAGCTCCTGTTATGGCTATGGCTTAACACTTTCAGCACTTCAAATTGCACAAGCTTATTCAGTATTTGCTAATGGAGGAAGGTTTATAGAATTTACATTATTCAAGGATAGTATTTTTGATAGTACTATTGAAGAAAGAGTAATAAGCAAAGAAATAAATGATTTAATTCTTGAAATGTTAGTAAAAACAGTAAATTCTCCAAAGGGGACTGCTGCCAAAGCAAAATTAACCGAAAAAATAGTTGCAGGTAAGACCGGAACAGCTCGAGAAAAACTTAATGATGACACTTCACATACAGCTACTTTTGCCGGCTTTGTTCCTTATGATAAACCAGAGTTTCTTGCAGTTGTTGTGCTACATGGAGTAGCAGGAGATGAATATTCAGGAGGTAAAGCTTCTGCACCAGTTTTTTCAAATATTATGAAACAAATTTTTTTACTAAAAGACCTTAATATCTAAATGAATGCCTCCAAACTTTTTCCTGAAATCAGTAATTCAATTCGTTTGGATGATATTGAAGTTAAATCGCTTGAGATAGACAGCAGAAAAGTTAAGAAGGGTAGCGTTTTTTTTGCATGCAAAGGAAATAGTTTAGATGGTAACGACTATATAGAAAATGCCATTGAAAATGGTGCTTCAGTGGTTCTGTCTGACTCCTCCTTGGTAAAAGAGAAAGAAAATATTTTTTATGTGGAAGACCTAAAGAAAAAGATAGGAATTTATTCTTCAAGATTTTATGGTCATCCAAGCTCTAAATTAAAAACGATATGTGTTACAGGAACTAATGGGAAAACTACAACTGCAGAGACTTTTGCTAACCTAGGAACATTGATAAAAGAAAACTGCTCATTTATGAGCACTATTAATTTTTCAATCAATGGCAAGATCAAAGAAGAATCTGATCTAACAACTCCTGATCCGATAACTCTGAATAAGAATATTAGTGAAGCTTTATCTCAACGTGCAGAATATATTGCTATGGAGGCTTCTTCGCATGGCCTTTCACAGGGCAGATTAACAGGTATAGACATAGACTATGCAATCTTAACAAGCTTCTCACAAGATCATCTTGATTATCACATAGACTTGGAAAGCTATAAATTTGCCAAGAGAAGTTTATTCTTTGATTTGCAGCCTAAGAATAATCTTATTTGTATTGACAGTTCATTTGGAAAAGAAATTTACTCAGAGCTTAAAAATATAAATCCAAATACTTATAGTATATCCATAAAGGAGGAGGCAGATATAAAAGCTGATTTTGAGGTCAAAAAGAACAAACTTAAAGTAAATGTAAATGCTCTAGGTAATAAGATGTCTTTCGAGTTGAACACAATATCTAGATATTTGGCTTCTAATTTTATCTGTTCATTGGCTGTATTTTTGCTCGAAGGAAAAGATCCTAAAATTTTATCGAAAGTTTGTTCAAAAATTCAATTTCCCTTTGGTCGTCTTGAAAAGGTGTCCGATAGAAATCCTATTGTTTATATTGATTATGCTCATACTCCTGAAGCTCTAGAGTGTGCTCTTGAAGAAATAAAAAACATGCACAAAGGAGAGTTGTGGTGTCTATTTGGTTGCGGAGGTGAAAGGGATGCAAGTAAGAGACCGATTATGGGTAAAATAGCTGAAGACTTCTCAGATTTTATAATTCTAACAAGTGATAATCCAAGGAATGAAAATGAAACAAAGATTATAGAAGATATAAAGGCAGGTATTTTAAATCATAAAAAAATTAAGATTGAAACGAATAGGAAACAAGCTATTTATCAAACCTTGATCGAACTAAAAGATTCTCCAGAATCAGTACTTTTGATTGCAGGAAAAGGGCATGAGTCATATCAGGAAATAAAAGGTAAGCAATATGAATTTAACGATAAGGATATGATCAGATCGGTGATGAGTACTATTTGAAGTATGTTTTTAAAAGACTTAGCACAAATTTCTAGAGGCACACTTCTAGGTGAGTCTCTAAATGTAAATGATTTTAGTATTGATTCGAGGTCAATAAAAAAAGGTCAATTATATGTCGCATTGAAAGGAGTTAATTTTGATGGACATGACTTTGTAGAAGAGGCATTGAAAAAAGGGGCGTCTGCAGTGGTTATCAGTAAAGACTTAGAAGGTGATTTCCCAAGAATTATTGTGAAAGATACCAAGGAATTTATAAATTCAATTGCAGCAAATAACAGGAAAGAATTTAAAGGTAAAGTTATCGGAATAACTGGAACCAATGGCAAGACATCCTCAAAACAAATACTATCAAATTTACTAGATGAAAATAACTGTCATCGCACAGAAGGAAATAAGAATAACCAAATTGGTGTACCATTTTCCTTACTTTCTTTGAACAACAAATATAACTATTCAGTTATTGAAATGGGTACAAGTGAGAAGGGAGAAATAGATATTCTGAAGGATATGGTAAAACCTGATATAGCTGCAATTACAAATGTCTCTGCAGGACATTTAGAGGGACTAAAAGATACTATTTCTATTGCTGAGGAAAAAGGCTGTATATTTAATTTTAATTCTGATCAAGGGATTGCTTTTTTACCAAGGGACTCCGAGTTTTATGATTACTGGTTTGATATCACAAATGCAAAAGAGAAATTGAGTTTTGGAATTCATAAAAAATCTGATTTTAGAATTAATGAAATAACTACAAATCTCGATGATGTTAAAACCAGTTTCATGCTTAATTTTTACAATCAACAAGAAAAATTTGAGATTAATGGTGTGGCAAGACACAACGCTTATAATGCTGCATTATCAATAGCTATAGCTATTCAATGTAATGTCTCTATTGACCATATAAAAGAAAATCTTTGTCAAACAGATTTACCTGATAGAAGGTTATCTGTTTTTAAATCTTTAAATGGTTCTTTACTTATAGATGATACTTATAACGCTAATCCTGCTTCGATGAAAAATGCTATTCAATCAATCGCTGAGGTAGAAAAAAAGAAAATTTGTATACTAGGTGAAATGAAAGAATTAGGAGAAAACTCGTTAAAGATTCATGAAGAGATGCTTGAATTTGCCCAGCGAAACGTAGATGAAATTCTCTGCATCGGAGATTTGTGGACAGATGTTAAAATTCCTCATGATAAATTGAAAATTTTTGATACGCATCATTCACTTTATAAATATGTTGTTTCTAAAATTGATCAAAATTGTTTGTTATTAGTTAAAGGCTCAAGATCAACAAGAATGGATATCATCGCAGACAAATTGAAAATATAAATGTTATTACCTTTATTTGATTATCTTTCTCAATTTTTTGGACCGTTTAGAGTGGTTGAATTCCTATCTACCAGAGCAATTTTAGCAACTTTAACTTCTCTTTTATTTTCTTTAGTTCTTGGTCCAAAATTCATCAACAAGATGAAGGATATCCAGGTTGGACAAGTTGTTAGGAATGAAGGCCCTGAGTCACATCTTACCAAGCAGGGGACGCCTACGATGGGAGGGACTCTTATTCTTAGTTCAATTTTCCTGAGTGTTATTCTTTGGGGAGATTTAGAAAATAGATATTTATGGGTTGCTTTCCTTACATCAATTGCATTTGGGGTATTGGGCTGGATTGATGATCGTCTCAAAATCAAATTTAAATCTAGCGATGGTTTATCGGCAAAGAACAAAATTTTTTGGCAATCAATTATCACATTTACTGCTTGTTCATATTTGTACTTCAGTCAGCAGAGCATTGTAGAAACTAGCCTTATCGTTCCATTTTTTAAAGATATTTCTATCCCATTAGGAGTAGGTTTTATATTTTTGTCATACCTAGTTGTAATTGGTACAAGCAACGCAGTAAATTTGACAGATGGCTTAGACGGGTTGGCTATCTTGCCATGTGTTATGGTTGCTGCAGGACTTGGAGTTATCGGATACCTTGCAGGTAATGCTATTTATTCAGATTTTCTGAACATTCCATTCATACCTGGCGCTGGTGAAATGATTGTGTTTTGCGGAGCCTTAGTTGGATCAGGTATAGGATTCTTGTGGTTCAATACTTACCCAGCACAAGTTTTTATGGGAGATGTCGGTTCTTTGTCGCTGGGAGCAGCGTTAGGCATTGTTACTGTCATTATTAGACATGAATATGTATTACTCGTGATGGGTGGTCTTTTTGTTATAGAGGCTCTTTCGGTAATCGTACAAGTAGCGTCTTTCAAGTTAACGGGCAAAAGGGTTTTCAATATGGCGCCTCTTCATCATCATTATGAGCTTAAAGGTTGGCCAGAACCAAGGGTCATTGTTAGGTTTTGGATTATCACCTTCATGCTTGTTTTACTTGGGTTAGCATTGTTGAGATTAAGATAATCCAAGTGCAAGATAAAAAACCATTAATAATAGGTTTAGGTCTCACAGGGAAATCTTTAGTAAATTTCTTATCCAAATCTCATGATGAGTTATTTGTCGTAAGCGAGTCTTTTAAGCCTCACGAAATAGAAGACATCGAAAAATTAGGGATGAAATTGCATCTAAATCCAACTATAGATGAAGTTTTAATAGACAAAGTATCGGTTATTTATCCGAGCCCTGGTGTACCTTATGATCACAAGATTATGAAGTTCGCAAGAGAGAGAGGTGTGCCTATTTCCTCTGACATTGAATTGTTCCTTAGTTTGCATAAAAGTAAAAAAATCCTAGTAACTGGTACAAATGGAAAAACTTCATCATGCTTAATGATTTATAGTTTATTTCAATATTTTTACCCAAATAAAAGGATCAAGGTTCTAGGCAACATTGGCACTCCTGTCTTATCCCATCTTAATGAAGAAATCGATGTCGCAATAGTAGAAATTTCTAGTTTCCAACTGGAGTTACTAAATAAAACTGAATTTGATATTGGTGTTTTATTAAATATTGAGGAAGACCATCTTGATAGGCATGGCACTAAAGAAAGATATACTCAAATAAAAAAGAAGGTTCTGGAATATTCTTCCTTTAATATCTCGTTTAACAATGAAAACTTGTTTAATAAAGATTTTATAAATTTTAACAAAGTTAAGATTAATCCGAAGACAGTGACATTCCCTGAACTAAAATTTTGGCCAAAACATGACATTAAAAATCTAAAGGCTTCTATATCTTGTTTGTCATTTTTTTCTGAGCACTTTACAGATACTTTGATACAAGTGCCGAAAATAATTAAAAAGTTAGAAAAAGCGTTAATAAACTTCTCTAAACCTGAGCATAGATTTGAAAACATTGGCATAGTGAATGGGATTAATTATATAAATGACTCGAAGGCAACCAACCTTCACTCCATGCAAAACGCAATCCACTCAGTATCTGAAATCAAGAAGGATGGAGATCTTTTTTTAATTTGTGGTGGTGATCTTAAGGGTCAAAATCTTTCTTTAATGGATGGAGAAATCATGAAGAGCGTTTCAGAGGTGTTTATTTTTGGAAAAGACAAACATTTAATAGCAAGCCAAATGAAGAGCTATGTACCTTGCACTTGTATTGAGGACTTAGATGAGGCTGTATTAAAAGTTTCCAAAAAAGCAAAGAAAGACGACTTTGTGCTGCTTTCACCAGCTTGTTCAAGCACGGATATGTTTAAAAATTATGAGGAAAGAGGAGATCGATTCAAAAAATTGGTCTCTTTCGGAAATGCATAGGTTTGGGATCTTTGACAATTTTGATTTTCTTAAATTAGATTATGTATTAATAACTATTTTTTTGACTCTTAGTTTTTTTGGATTAGTAATCTTAGCCTCCGCTTCCGTTCATTTTTCTGATGTGATTTATGGAAATCCATCTGCTGTTGTGAATCGTCAATTTTTATATTTCCTGATAAGTCTAATTGCTTTATTTATTGCCTTTACCTTGCCGCTTAATTTTTGGTCTAATTACGATCGACTCTTCCTTGCATTAGGTTTTATTCTTTTGCTTTTGGTTTTCATTCCAGGTGTTGGGATTGAAGTAAACGGTGCAAATAGATGGATTAGGTTAGCAGGATTTGGTCTTCAGCCCTCAGAAATAATGAAATTCTTATGCATTATTTACATATCATGTTACTCAGTTCGAAGAATCAAAGAAATACAATCTCATTGGTTAGGATTTTTTAGACCTGCACTTATTATAGTAACCATAATAACGACAATATTAATACAACCTGATTTAGGTTCCTCTGCAGTAATTTTTGTAAGCGTTTTAGGTATCCTATTTGTTGCGGGTGTAAAGTTAAGTCAATTTATGATAGTTGCTCTTCTTGGATTTATAGGAATTTTACTAATGATTTATTTTGTACCTTGGAGGTGGGAAAGAATAATTTCCTTTTTAGATCCGTGGAGCAATCCATGGGAAAGTGGTTATCAGCTTACTATGTCTTTAATGTCAATAGGTCGTGGTGATTGGTTTGGTGTTGGTTTAGGTCAAGGACTAATGAAAATGGGGTACTTACCTGATGCGCATACTGACTTTATATTTTCAGTTATAGTAGAAGAAACAGGAATTTTGGGAGGATTAATAATAATTTCACTTCTTTTTGCTTTAACTTTTAGAATTTTCTATATAAGCAAAGATTCGTTCCTCAGAAAAAATTATTTTGGATTCTTTTTCTCTTATGGGGTGGCTATTCTTTTGGGGCTACACATTTTTATAAATGTGGGAGTAGCGAGTGGATTACTCCCTACAAAAGGTCTCACTTTACCCCTCATAAGTGGAGGAGGAACTAATCTTATTGTTATTTGTCTCATGATTGGTCTAGTCTTGAGGATTGATTATGAAAATAAGACTTCTATGCCTCTAACCGTTATAAAAAGGCGCGTTCAGTTTTAATGAGAGTATTAGTTATCGCTGGTGGAACAGGCGGGCATATCTACCCGGCTTTGAGTATTGCTAAGGAATTCAACCAAATTAACAATGAGATATTTTGGATTGGAAAACGAAAGGGTTTAGAAGAAAAAATATGTAATGATGAAGGGTTCAATTTTTTTCCAATTAAAGCTACAGGGTTTTTAGGAAAAGGTTTTATGTCAAAGCTGAAATCTCTATATTTTTTATTTCTTGGATTTCGCATTGGTTTCTATTACATGAAAGACATAAGACCTGATCTTATTATTTCAACCGGAGGCTATATGTCCTTGGCTCCTGGATTAGTTGGATCATTTTTTTGTCCTCTGATTATTCATGAGCAAAATAGCGTTCCTGGACTTGCCAATAGGATATTGTCTACAAGATCTACAGTGATATTCGAAGCATTCAAAGGCGCTTTTAAAGGAAAACGGTTGAATGCAAGCTGGGTTGGTAATCCAGTTAGAGAAAAAATTAGCTCATATAAAAATACCAAAAAAAAATTTAATGAAAATTTTAATATCCTTGTCCTAGGAGGAAGTCAGGGCTCAAAACAATTAAACGAAATACTATGCAAGGCTTTTGAAAATAAAAAAACTCCAGATAATTGGAGAATTACTCACCAAGTTGGAAAGCTAGATACAAGTTTGTTGCGAAAAAGTTATGAAAATTCAGGGGCAAAATTTCAAATTGAAGACTTTATTCATGATATGGGTAAAGTCTATTCAGAGGCGGATATAATTATTTCGAGAGCCGGAGCAATGACACTGAGTGAGATATGCGAATTAAGCAAACCCTCAATTCTTCTACCACTTCCTTGGTCTGCAGATGACCATCAATATAAAAACGCTCTTTATCTTCAAGACTTAGGAGCCGCTATACTTATTGAATCTGACTTACAAAATTCAAAAAAACTTTTTGAACTATTAATATCTATTGAAAAAGAACATAATAGAAGAGAATCAATGGCATTCGCTGCCGGAAGGGCCTTTCCTGAATCAAGTTCTAAATTGATTTATAAGAAAATACATGAATCCCTCAAAATATAACCTTAATAAAATTCATTTTATTGGAATTGGTGGAAGTGGGATGTCTGGAATAGCTGAAGTACTTTTCAATCTTGGATATAAGATTACTGGCTCTGATCAATCACAGTCTCCTAACACTTCACGTCTTGAAAATTTAGGAATAGAAATACAATATCAGCATAATCCCTCTAACCTAATAAATGTTGAGATGGTTGTGAAATCTAGTGCTATTCGACAGGATAATCCAGAACTGCTTGAAGCAAAAAATAAGTCAATACCTATACTAGCTCGTGCGGAAATGCTCTCTAGTCTTATGAATAATAAGCGCGGCATTGCAATAGCGGGGACTCATGGCAAAACCACCACTACAAGCTTGATTGCATCAATCATGACTAGTGCAGGTTTGGATCCAACATTTATTAATGGAGGGATAATAAATAGTTTCAATTCTAATGCTCAACTCGGAAGGGGGGATTATTTAATTACTGAAGCAGATGAAAGTGATCAATCTTTCTTACTTCTTCAGCCATCTATATCTGTAATCACAAACATAGAGCCAGATCATCTTGTGAATTATGATTATAGTTTTGAAAATCTAAAGATTGCTTTTCTTGATTTTATTAAAAACCTTCCCTTTAACGGCTTATCAATTGTGTGTGGTGATGATGAAGTAATTCGATCTCTCAGGAAAAAATTTCAGAGAGCTCATATTAGTTATGGATTTTACTTGGATAATGATTTTGTAATTAGTGACTATAAATGTGATGGTTCTAAGTCATTTTTTTCTTTAACTCATGATAATGAATGTCAGGAATTTGAATTAAATATGATTGGTAAACATAACGTTTTAAATGCGACCGCAGCTATCATTCTTTGTCTGCAAGAAGGTATAAACATTAAAGTTATACAAGATTCTCTATCAAATTTTATGGGATTAGATAGGCGAATGCAGATTCTGGGGAAAAAGGAAATAAATAATAACAATTGTGTATTTATAGATGATTATGGGCATCATCCGACAGAGATAGAACAAACAATAGATGCTCTTCGAGATGCTTATAGTGATCACAAATTAAATATGGTTTTTCAGCCCCATAGGTACACTAGAACTCAAGATTTACTTGATGAATTTGTAAAAGTTTTACAATGCGTAGACAAACTATATCTTTTGGATATTTACTCTGCCGGTGAGGAGCTTATAGAGGGAATTAGTAGTGAAAGCCTTATGAAAGTTATAACCCAATCGGGTTTTAATTCAGTAGAAATTTGTCCTCCAAGTTTTGATTTTCAAAAATTACTTCAAGAGATTGATTCGAAGACAGTATTAGTCTTTCAAGGAGCCGGAAATATTTCTTCTCTAAGCAAAAAGATCAAAGAGGAATATTTATAAATGCAAATATCTGATTTAAAGGAAAAGAATATTTTGCTTCTTTCAGGAGGGTGGTCGGCAGAGAGAGAAATTTCTCTAAAATCAGGTAAAGCAGTTGAAAGCGCTTTTATTAAGAATCAATTAACTTTCACTCATCTTGATTTAAGAAAGCCTGAGGGAGCTGGCGAAATATCTGAAGACTTTGATATAGCCTTTATAGCTCTTCATGGTAGAGGAGGTGAAGATGGTTTTATCCAAGAGATATTAGAGTCAAAAAGGATTTCCTATACAGGGAGTAATTCACTTGCTTGCAAAACTTCTTTGAATAAAATTGAGGCAAAGAAGATTTGGAGAGATTTATTGCTTCCGACTCCTGATTTTGTAGAAATAATCAATGTAGGTAAAGCTGATATGAAGCTGACTCCACATCTATCTGCAGAAGATGATATTACTGCCTTAGAAAAGACATTTGTAGTTAAGCCTGCAAATGAAGGATCCAGTTATGGAATTTCGATAGTAAAACCAGGAGAAGGTAATCTAGAGGATGCAATGCTAGAAGCTTCAAAATATGATTCTTCTATTTTAATAGAAGCTTTTGTGCCTGGTCGAGAGTTGACAGTTTCAATTCTTGGAGAAGAAGTCTTTCATCCAATACATATCAGCCCTGCCGGAGAATTTTACGACTTTGATTCAAAGTATTCTGATATGGGAACAGAATACATAAAGGCTGATCTATCACCAGATAAATTAGATGAAATAAAAAATTATGCTATGCACGCTTTTAAGTCATTAGGATGTGAACATTGGGGTAGGGTAGATTTCATAGAAGATGAAAATGGCAATTTTCAAATCATAGAAGTAAATACTGTTCCAGGACTTACACAAACTAGCCTTTTTCCTAAAGCTGCTTCATACGCTGGCTTATCATTCGATGATGTGATTATGAAAGTGATGCAATTATCTTGCAAATAGTCATACATATAATAGAATGCTCGCACCTTGCTCTACAGGTAATACTTGGGAGCTATAATTCAAAGGGAAAATTATGCGAAATTACGAAATCGTTTTTTTAGTTCACCCTGATCAGTCAGATCAGACTTCATCTATTCTTTCAAAATTAGATAAAATTACAAAAGACTCCGGAGGAAAAGTACATCGTTCTGAAAATATTGGAAATAGAAAGCTTGCTTATCCAATACAAGATCAGTTCAAAGCTAGTTATGGTCTTTTAAACATTGAGTGCAATCAAGAAGCTATCAATGAGATTAAAAACTCCTTTAAATTCAATGACTCCATTATAAGGAACCTAGTTCTCGCAGTGAAGAAGGTAAACTCAGATCCTTCGGCACTTTTGGTTCAAACAAAAGAAGATAATGAAAAAGATTCTTATCAAGAAGCTAGAGAAGCCGCTAATAAAGCAGAGGAAGAGGAAGCTAAAGAGGCTTCAAAGCAAAAGGTAGAAAAAGTTGTAGAGAATATTGAAGAAATCAAAGAGGAAAACAAGTAATGGCAAAGAAACAAAAGAAGAATTTCAAAAGAAAAAGTGACTTTGATAATAGACCAAGATATTGTAGGTTTACTTCATTGGGTATTGATGAAATAGACTTTAAAGACATAAAACTTTTGAAAGAGTACATAACTGAAACAGGCAAAATAATTCCTGCAAGAATGACAGGGACTTCAGCCAAGTATCAAAGGCAACTAAACAAAGCCGTCAAAAGAGCTCGACATCTTGCACTCTTGCCTTACACAGATTCGCATTATAATTAGTATATGGAAGTAATATTACTAGAAAAAGTTGCTCAGCTGGGCGATCCTGGGGACTTGGTTAAGGTCAAAGCTGGCTACGGAAGAAATTTTTTGATACCGACAGGTAAGGCAGTGAGAGCTGACGAACAAAATAAAGCTGAGTATGAAAAGAGAAAAGATGCTCTTCTATCAGCAGAAGCCCAAAGAAAGGAAGCCGCGATTAAACTTGCCGATAGTATGGAATCTCTAGTCATTAGTATCAGTGCACAAGTATCTGAAGAAGGCACCCTTTACGGATCAGTAGGAACTAGAGAAATTGCTGACTCCTTGATTGAAAAAGGTTTCGAGCTTGAAAAGAGCGCGATAAGGTTACCTGAAGGTGTCCTTAAAGAAGTTGGTGAATATGCCGTAGATCTTGAGCTTCATCCTGAAGTGGTTAAAACAATTTCAATTGAAATAAATGCTGCTGAAGAAAATTAAAATTTCCTTGTTTTAAATTTCCTCCAATGGGAGAATTGATGCCTTTCCTTAGAATATGGTCATGGCATTAGAAACGACTTCAAAAAAAGAATTACCCTACTCAACCGAGGCAGAGAAAGCGGTTTTAGGGGGCATAATGCTCAAAAACGAAACTTGGGATATTATTTCAGGTTTAGTCAAAGAAGAAGACTTCCATAAAGAGGAACATAGACTGATTTACAGAACAATTCATGACCTTCAAGATGCCGGGAAACCTATAGATGTAATCACTGTTCAAGAGGCTATCGAAGGGAATGGTGATCTTCCCAAGCTTATAAATTCCGGCGGGAAGGACTACCTGACATTATTGGCTAAAGAAACACCAAGTGTTGCTAACATTCAAAGTTATGCTGACATAATTAAACAGAGATCCAATTTAAGACGTCTTATTATAGCTGCGGATAATATTTCTAAAATAGCAAAGGAATCGGATGCTTCTGGAAGTGACAAAATAATTGATGAAGCAGAAGAAAGTATATTAAGTTTAAGAGATGATTTAAATCGATCGGCTGGTCCTCAGGAAGTAAAAGATCTCCTTGGTCCTGTGTATGCGGACATCCAAGAGATATCAGAGAGCGGCAGTCCATTAATTGGATTAAGTACAGGTTTCACGGCAATCGATGATTTGACATTAGGTTTTCAGAAATCTGATCTAATAATAATTGCTGCAAGACCATCTATGGGTAAGACAGCTTTTGCATTTAACATAGCCGAGAATGTAGCAAGAAAAACTGATCAGACTGTGCTTATCTTTAGTATGGAAATGTCTTCTGATCAAGTTGTAAGAAGGTTTATTTCGAGCATTTCAAATATTGATTTACAAAGATTAATGCGTGGTCAATTAGCAGATACAGATTGGCAAGGTATTGATAAAGCCCTTTCAGTATTAAGCAAAAAGAAGATTCTCTTGGATGATACACCCGCTCTTTCCCCCTCCGAGGTTAAGGCTAGAGCAAGAAGAGTTAAAAGAGAGAGCGGCGATCTCGCAATGATTGTTGTCGATTATTTGCAACTCATGCAGGTGCCTGGAAAAGGTGAAAACAGAGTGGCTGAAATAAGTGAAATAAGTCGATCTCTCAAAGCATTAGCCAAAGAGTTAAACATTCCAGTAGTTGCTATTTCTCAATTGAACAGAGCAGTTGATTCTCGACCAAACAAAAGACCAATTTTGTCTGATTTAAGAGATTCAGGAGCTATCGAGCAAGATGCTGATGTCATAGCATTCCTTTATAGACATTTCTATTATGATAAATCTGATCTAGATGCAAGAGGTAAGGCGGAAGTAAATATTGCAAAACAACGGAATGGACCTACGAAAGCCATCGAGGTTGCATTTCTTGAAAATACAGCTACCTTCCAGAATCTTGCACAAATAGATAGACCTCCACCAAGACATTATGATGAAGAGGATGATTCATTCTCACCATAAAATTCCAAATCTAACTGAACGCCTTTAACAGTGTTTTTCTTAAGTAAGGTTTTCAGAACTACTTTTCTTAGTATAATCTGCAAGCAGTAAAATGAAGATACAATATACAAGCGAAACTCCAAGAAAAATCAAAGACTATAATGAGGTTGATCTAAAACTTGGACCAAATGAAGTTGAAGATATTGCTGAGATATTTAATACACCTTTGACTGGAACTTACAATTGGGACTATACGATTCAAGACAATAGAATAGCCAAACTTTATGAGTTAGGTAAAAAACTCAATTGGAACGTATCCTTAGATATAGATTGGGACAGACCATTGGTTGTCTCTGATGAAATTCCTGCGGTTTTTTGGGATGAATATCCTCCTTACAAGAAGCTCAATGATGATGAAAAAAGAGAATTTTTCAGACATAGAGGTGCTAGTCAGTTAAGTCAGTTCCTGCATGGAGAGCAAGGAGCTCTTTTAGTTGCTTCACAATTGGTTTCTTGTGCACCAACTTATCAAGCAAAGCTTTATGCTGCTTCACAGGCCTTTGATGAAGCAAGGCATGTGGAAGCATTCAGTAAATATATACAAACTAGATCAAAGCTTATGTATCCAGTTGGATCAGGTCTAAAGAGTTTATTAGATAAGATTCTCACTGATGAAAGATGGGATTTGAAATTGATTGGCATGCAAATCATTATTGAAGGCTTGGCATTGGCAGCTTTCAATACCGCAAAAGCCGTTACACCTGATCCAGTATTTAGAGATGTTCTCCATCTTGTAATCAGAGATGAAGCAAGGCATGTCACTTTCGGGGTCAATTACCTCGAAGATTTTATAGAAAATTTATCTGAAAAGGAAAGAGAAGACAGGGCCATGTTTGCTTATGAAGCATGTGTCATTAGTAAGGAGAGGTTGTTTCCAACAGATGTTTTTAGAAAATTTGGTTGGAATGAAAACGAAGCAAGAGAATTTTCTAATAATGCTGGTTTCGCTCAAGAGTTTCAAAGGCTTCTTTTCTCAAGGGTGGTGCCTAATCTTTCTAGAATTGGTCTTTTAACAGATAAAGTTAGACCACTCTATGATAAGTTAGGTGTTCTTGAATTTGAATCTCATTCCTCAGAAGATATTTCTTGGGCTGAACTAGAAAAGCCACTTGATCAATCTGCTTAAAAAATAATTCAGTTGTCCGTTTAAAAGGATTTTGATACCCTGTAATCCCATCGCTTGGAAGATATTTTATTAAGCTTCCTCTGATCAAATGATGGGAAATAAAAACACAAGATTTATTTTTGTTACTGGCGGAGTAGTATCCTCTCTTGGTAAAGGCATTGCTTCGGCCTCCTTGGGTGCCCTCTTGGAAAGTAGAGGATTAACAGTCACAATTCTCAAACTTGATCCTTATATAAATTTAGACCCCGGAACGATGAGCCCTTTCCAGCATGGAGAAGTTTTTGTGACCGATGATGGATCTGAAACTGATCTTGATTTAGGACATTATGAGAGGTTTTTAAATACTAAAATGACGAAGTCTAATAACTTCACAACAGGTCAGGTGTACGAAGAAGTTCTTAGAAGAGAGAGGAAAGGGGATTACTTGGGTGGCACGGTGCAAGTAATTCCTCATATTACTGATGAGATAAAAAAGAGAATAATAAAAGGTGCTGGCATTGCAGATGTGGCAATTGTCGAAATTGGGGGAACAGTTGGAGATATAGAGTCTCAACCATTTCTTGAAGCAATAAGACAAATGAAAATTGATTTCGAAGATCATAAAACTCTTTTTATGCATCTTACATTACTACCTTTTTTAAAATCAGCTGGTGAAACTAAAACTAAACCGACGCAAAGATCTGTGAAGGAAATGCTATCTCATGGTTTACAGCCTGATATCTTAATTTGTAGATCAGATCAGCCTATGGAACATGAGGAAAGAAAGAAAATTGCTTTATTTACTAATGTCAAACCTAATTCAGTTATTTCAATGCCAGATGTCAATTCAATTTACAAGATACCTATTGAGCTGAATGTTCAGAGAGTAGATGAAATAGTTTTAAATAAATTGAAATTAAATATATCAAAAAAACCTAATCTTAATGATTGGAAAAAGGTAATAAAAGAGGACCTAGAGCCCAAAGAGGCTGTAACTATCTCAATGGTTGGTAAGTATACTGAACTCGCAGATGCCTACAAATCCCTAAATGAAGCTCTCAAACATGGAGGTTTCAAGAATAATCTTAAAGTAAATATCAATTATGTGGATGCTGAGCGATTAAATTCTAAAAATGTTTATAAATACCTCAAAAGTGCTGATGGTATTCTAGTTCCTGGAGGATTCGGTGAAAGGGGAATAGAAGGAATGATATGTGCTGTTAAATACGCTAGAACTAGATCAATTCCTTATCTAGGTATTTGTCTTGGTATGCAAATAGCAGTAATTGAATACGCCAGGAATGTTGTGGGATTTAAAAAAGCAAACAGCACAGAGTTTGATGGAAAATCAAAATATCCAGTTGTGGGATTAATATACGAATGGTTAGATCAGGAGGGCTCAATAGAAAAAAGAGATTCAAGCTCAGACTTAGGTGGAACTATGAGGCTAGGTGCTCAAGAGTGCATATTAAAGAAAGGCTCATTGACGAGGCAACTGTATAAGAAAAGTAGAATTAAAGAACGACATCGTCATAGGTATGAGGTAAACAATAATCTAATTGATAATCTAGTTGAAAAAGGATTAACCATAGCCGGAATGTCCCTAGATAAGACTCTTGTAGAAGTAATAGAGATTAAAGAGCATCCTTGGTTCATAGGATGCCAATTTCATCCTGAATTTACTTCCGGTCCTAGAAAAGGACATCCTTTATTTGCGGGTTTCATTAAGGCCGCTAAAACCTATAAAATTAAATCTTGATTATGAAAGAAATAAGGATAGATGATATCCAAATTAGTAATGATAAACCTTTTGTCTTGATTGCTGGATTGAATGTTTTGGAGGAGGAAAAAGTAATCCTCGAAGTAATCTCAAAATGTAAAGAGGATGCTGAGAAATTCGAAATACCTTATATTTTTAAAGCTTCTTACGATAAAGCTAATCGTTCTTCGTATAGTTCTTACAGAGGTCCTGGGGTAAAAAAAGGATTAGCCATACTCTCGGAGTTAAAGAGAGATTTTAATGTGCCAGTTATTTCAGATATTCATACTCCAGAGGAGGCAGAACTGGCTGCTGAGGTTTTAGACATAATTCAGATCCCAGCGTTTTTGAGCAGACAAACTGATTTAATTGAGGCTGCATGTATGACATCTCGTCCTTTGAACATAAAAAAAGGACAATTCCTTGCTCCCTCAGATATGATAAATATTCTTAATAAATGCAGTCACTTTAAAAATGAACAGGTGATAATCTGTGAGAGGGGTACGTCATTTGGCTACAATAACTTAGTAGTAGATATGTTAGGGATGGTGGAATTAAAGGAAACAAAATCCCCTATTATCTTTGATGTAACTCATTCTCTTCAAAGGCCAGGAGGACTGGGTGATAAGGCTGATGGCAGAGGCTCAAGTGTATTTGAATTAGCTAGGGCAGGTATCTCTTTGGGCTTGGCAGGTTTGTTTCTTGAAACTCATCCAGACCCTCCTAATGCTCTATGTGATGGCCCATGCGCATTAAGATTAGATGAACTTGAGAATTTCTTATCTGAGATTAAGCCTTTGGATAATTTAGTAAAGTCGTTCAATTAGAAAGTGAAAATTAAAACAATACATGGTTACGAAGTAATTGACTCAAGAGGTAATCCTACGGTTGGAGCAAGGGTAGTGCTTGATGATGGAAGTTATGGATTAGCATTTGTTCCTTCTGGTGCATCAACAGGTCAACATGAGGCTAATGAAAAGCGTGATGAAGATCAAGATAGATTTTTTGGGAAGGGGGTTCAAGAGGCAGTGAAGGCAGTTGAAGGTGAGGTAGAGTCATGCCTTAAGGGCAGAGATGTAGATGATCTATTTGGAAATGATAGCCTGATGATTCAAACAGATGCTTCAGAAAATAAAAAGAATCTGGGTGCAAATGCAATATTAGCAGTTTCAATGGCTTCTGCGAAAGCTGCATCAGTTTCCCAACAAATACCTTTGTATCAATTTATTAACAAAAAATTTTATGAATTGACTGGTCAAGAAGTTATACCTAAGCTTCCTATTCCCATGATGAACATTTTGAATGGAGGCGCTCATGCAGATAATCCTATCGACTTCCAAGAGTTCATGATTCAACCGAAAGGTTTTAATTCTTTTTCTAGGACCTTAAGAGCAGGAATAGAAATCTTTCATAATTTGAAAGGCCTCTTAAATCGCAAAGGCCTTAATACTTCTGTTGGAGATGAAGGAGGTTTTGCACCGCACTTAGGTTCACCTGAAGAGGCTTTAGATTTAATTATGCAATCAATTGAGATTTCGGGTTACAAACCTTCTGAACAAATTTCTCTTTGCTTAGACATTGCTGCGACAGAGTTTTATTCCGAGTCAGCTTATGATTTAAAGGGTATGGATAAGAGATACAGTGCCGGGGAAATGATAGATTACATCGATGAATTATGTACAAAGTATCCCATATCTTCAGTTGAAGATGGATTAGATGAAGATGATTGGAAAGGGTGGGCTAAATTGAACGAAACCATAGGCAAGAAAGTACAACTAGTCGGCGATGATTTATTTGTAACAAACCCAAAGAGAATTGAGAAAGGTGTCAAAACAAATTCGGCAAATGCGGTTCTAATAAAAGTTAATCAAATAGGAACTCTTTTAGAAACTTTTGAGGCAATAAATATCGCAAATAAAAACAACATGAGTACGGTAATATCTCATAGGTCAGGCGAAACAGAAGACACTTTTATATCAGATTTAACTGTGGGTGTTGCCTCCGGGCAGATCAAAACAGGTGCTCCCTCAAGATCAGATAGAGTGGCAAAGTATAATAGACTTTTAATGATTGAGTCTGATACAAAAATAGAAATGGCCTAATGAAAAAAGTCTATAGACAGATCACAAAGCAACCAATATTTTTTGGTATTTTGTTTGTATTTCTCACATTCATTTTCCATAATCTTTTTCAATTTTGGCATGGAGAATACAGCCAAAGTGATCTTCAAGAGATAAAAAAGAGCATATCTTTTGTAGAACAAGAAATTAAACTCATCGAGAAAAAAAACTTGGAGTTAACATTGGAAAAAGAAAAATTAAGCTCCGGAAAAGAAGCCATTGAGGGTGTCGCACGAATGGAACTTGGAATGATTAAACCTAGTGAAAAATTCTATGTTTTTAAACAAGAGGTAGAAGAATCAAATTGATAGATTCATGTAATGTAATCATTCCTAGTGCCGGGAATTCAAGTAGGTTTGAAAGTGATATTCCTAAGCAATTTCAGCAATTAAATGGAAAACTTTTGATTAATCACTCCATTGATAAGTTTTTGGGATTTAAAGAATGTAAGAATATAGTAATACCCATTTCTGGAGAAAAGTCTTATGAAGATCAGATATTATTTGAAGACAGAGTAACTTTAGTAACAGGAGGTTCTTCGAGGGCTGAATCAGTAAAACTAGGATTTGATTATCTTTTTTCAATAGATTCTCGTATAAATATCCTTATACATGATGCAGCTAGACCATGCTTTCAAGTAGAAGATCTAATTAAATTCTTAAAGAAATTCTCTTCTTCTAATACAGTAGGATCAATCTTCGCTTCTCCTTGCACAGACACAATTAAATCTAGCCAATCTGGAAAAACAATAGATACAACAGTCGAAAGAACTTACCTTTGGCAAGCTCAAACTCCACAGATATTTGAATATGAGGCTTTGGAATCAATCTATAAGAATTTTACTGGCGATTTATCTCTCATAACAGATGAGTCCTCAATGTTTGAAGATAGTGAATATTTAATTTCCATATTTCAATCTTCAAACCTTAATCTAAAGGTTACTGTAAAAGAAGATATGGAACTGGCTCAGTCAATTATAAAAAATACTATCAAATCATGAGAATTGGCCAAGGTTATGATGCTCATAAATTAATTGCTGGCGATGGTATTATTCTTGGAGGTATCAAAATTGATTGTGACTTCTCTATAGAAGCTTATTCAGATGGAGACATACTTGTACATGCTTTGATAGATGCTCTTTTAGGAGCTGCTTCGTACGGAGATTTGGGAACCTTCTTCCCATCTAATGATATTAATTTTAAGGATATCTCAAGCATAGAAATGCTTAAAAAGATTCTCAACAAACTCGAAAAGGATAATTATTATATTATCAACGTTGATCTGACATATATAGGATCTGTCCCTAACTTAAGTGAATTTAAAGAGAACATTCGAAAAAACCTATCATCAGTCCTGAAAATAACTAAAGATGCCATAAGCTGCAAAGCAACTACTACTGATGGATTGGGTTTTGAAGGCAAGAAAGAAGGGGTATCCAGTCTTTGTGTAGTATTGATAGATAAGAAATAGAAATAATGATGAAAATACTCCTTTCTAATGACGATGGTTATGATGCTCCTGGATTAAAAGTTTTATTCGAATACCTCCGAGATATTGCAGAGGTTTTTGTTGTAGCTCCTGAAGTAAATAAAAGTGGAGCTGGTTGTTCCATAACCACAAATAAACCAATGTATTCCTCTGTCCATGATAATGGATACGTTTCCGTAAATGGAACACCTGCAGATTGCGTATATTTAGGAATACATGAGTTAGCTCCTTGGATACCTGATATATTAGTAAGTGGAATTAACCTTGGAGCCAATATGGGTGAAGATCTACTTTATTCTGGTACTGTAGGTGCGGCCTTTGAGGCAAAAAATCTTTCTTATCCATCCATAGCTATTTCTGCTGCAGCATTCCACCAACCAGGCTCTAAGGACTTTATGGAGCCCAATTATCATACTGCTGCTTATGTCGTCAAAGACCTGATTCAGAATTACGATCTTTCAATCATCGACCCAACTCTAGTTTTGAATGTAAATACTCCAAATGTAGATTATTCTAATGAATTAGAGATTAATATAACGACCATAGGTTCATGGGGTCCAAGAAATCCCCCAGGAGTTGAGGAAGATTCTGAAAATAAAATTTCTTATTGGACAACACACAGGGAAAGTTTTGAAGAAGATAATACAAAATGTGATATTAATTCTCTCAAGGAAAATAAAATTTCTATTTCACCCATCAAGCCAGTTTTTTCTTTGACTCAGGATGTACTAAATAATTTTGAGCTTAAAAAATTATGAATATTCAGAAAAATCACCTACAAGGAAAAGGGATGACCTCATTGAGGACAAGACAAAGGCTTATAGAGAGACTGACAAAAAAAGGCATATCTGACGTTAGAATACTAGAGGCAATGAGGGATAGTCCCAGACATCTTTTTTTAGATGAGGCTCTTTCATCACGAGCTTACGAGGATTTGGCATTGCCAATAGGTTATCAACAGACTATTTCTCAACCTTATATAGTTGCCAGAATGACTGAAAGTTTAATTGAAGGTGACAAGATGAATGAAGTACCTATAAATCACTGCCTAGAAATAGGTACTGGTTGTGGATACCAAACTTATATCCTATCTCTCTTTTCAAAAAAAGTAACTTCCGTTGAAAGGATAGAACCCCTTCAAGATAAAGCAAAAGAAACTCTTAAGAATCTTGGAGTGAGAAATGTAACTTTCAAAATTGATGATGGAAATAACCTAGGTCGATTAAAGTATGACGCGATTCTTTCAGCAGCAGCCCCTCTCTCTGTACCTTCCACATTAAAAGAGAGGCTGGCTGTAGGAGGAAGACTCATTCTTCCTGTTGGAGATAGCCAAAGACAAGTATTAACACTTATACATCGGATAGATAATGATTCTTATGAAGAAAAGAGATTAGAAGATGTCCTTTTTGTTCCTTTGCTAAAAGGAATTGTCTCCTAATTAAAATGGGTTTAAAGAATTTTTTAAATGGCCTTTTCATGGGGTTAGCTGAAATTATTCCTGGGATATCTGGAGGGACAGTTGCTTTGATCCTAGGAATATATGAAAGATTAATTCATGCAATAAATTCTTTTGATATTTCTTTTATAAATCATTTAAAAAAAAGCGAATTTAGTCAAGCTTGGAAGAAGGTTGATGGCTCATTCATTTCAACCTTACTTATAGGAATGTTATTTTCAATCTATTTCCTCTCATCATTAATACTTCTTTTACTTGAGACATTTCCTATTGCATTCAAATCCTTTTTGTCTTTTCTCCTTTTTTTTTCAGTTTTTCTAGATCCAATAAGGCCTCGCATTTCTAAAGAATTCTTTGCCGGATTATTTCTATCCTTTTTGATATGTTTGATGCTCTATTTATTTCCTGTAGGAAGCTTTGAAGAAGTCAGATTAAGTTACATTTTTTTATCTGGATTAATTGCTATTTCAGCATTGGTTATCCCAGGTATATCTGGAAGTTTTATTCTATTATTAATGGGAACATATCAAAGTATTTTGTTGGCCGTAAAAAATATAGATCTACATATATTATGTGTGTTCCTTTTGGGTGCAATAATAGGTCTTTTTAGTATTGCTAAATTAATAAAGATGGCTTTTGAGCAGAAACGTGAACTTCTAATGTCTATTTTCTTTGGATTGATCATATTTTGTATCCCTTTGATATGGATGAATGATTCAAATCTTACTAACGAAAAACTAAACATAATCCATATCATTTTAGGCGGCTTAGTAGCATTGCTGATTGTTTTGCTTTTTAACAGATTTAAGCAAGTCTAACGTTCGATCAAGTCAAACTTACCTTTAACTGATTTCCATTCTTCAGAGTCAGGTAAGGGTTCTTTTTGCTCAACTATGTTTGGCCACTCCATACATAGTTCTGCATTTAGCTCTATGTATGCTATTTGATCCTCAGGAACTTCATCTTCAGAATAAATTGCTTCAACGGGACATTCTGGTTCACAAAGAGCACAATCAATACACTCATCTGGATTTATCACAAGCATATTTGGACCCTCATAGAAACAGTCTACGGGGCAAACTTCAACGCAATCTGTAAGTTTGCACTTTACACATGCATCACCAACTATAAATGCCATGTAGTTAATTTTAGCAGTTAACTTATTTTTCAGTAACCTTCATCTAGACAAACAAGAGATTTCTGGTCTAATAATCTAAAAATCAATTAATAGTGAATCTTCAAAGTTTAGAGAATCTCAGTTCCAGACTCGGAGCGGAACTGCAAAAAAATAATATGTTTTTTACATGTGCAGAATCTTGTACCGGAGGCCTATTGTCTCAATCAATTGTTTCTGTGGCTGGAAGTTCTCGATGGTTTGGATGTAGCTTTGTAACATACTCGAATCATTCTAAATCTAAAGTTCTTGGTGTTTCAAAAGATACTTTAAATTCTTTTGGAGCCGTTAGTGAAGAAGTGGTTAGTGAAATGGTAGAAGGAGCATTAAGAGAAAGCAAAGCAAATCTCGGAATAGCGATAAGTGGAATTGCTGGACCTAGTGGAGGAACTCCTGCAAGACCTGTTGGGACAGTTTGCATTGCTTGGAAACTAGATCAGGCTTCCACAATTAGAGAGACATTTTTATTTGAGGGAAACAGAAACGAAGTAAGATATAAAACCGTATTCAAAGCTTTAGAGGTAGCAATTGAATTGGTGAATTAATTTTTTAAATAGTACTGTTTATTTATACAGTATTTTGTATAATGCCATAACAAATTAGGAGAAAGTTATGGCTCAAAAAAAGGTGACCGATATTAAAGAAGTAGATAAATCCAAGCAATTAGATAGTGCATTAGGGCAAATAGAGCGACAGTTCGGTTCTGGTACCGTTATGCGCATGGGTGAAAAAAGAAATGAAAAGATTCCAGCAATTCCCACAGGCTCTCTAGGACTAGACATTGCTCTAGGGATTGGAGGCTTACCTAGAGGTAGAATCGTAGAAATTTATGGACCTGAGTCATCAGGGAAAACAACTCTCACGCTTGAGGTTATTGCTCAATGCCAAAAAATGGGAGGTACTGCAGCTTTTATTGATGCCGAACATGCCTTAGATCCAATATATGCTGGGAAACTTGGAGTAAATGTCGATGAACTTTTAGTTTCACAACCCGACACTGGAGAGCAAGCACTTGAAGTAGCCGATATTATGGTAGCTTCAGGAGGTATTGATATATTGGTTATAGATTCAGTTGCAGCTCTAGTTCCTAAAGCGGAGATTGAAGGTGAGATGGGTGATCATCATGTCGGACTACAGGCAAGACTTATGTCTCAAGCTCTTAGGAAAATTACCGGAAACGTCCAAAAATCCGATACTTTGGTAATCTTTATAAATCAAATACGACATAAAATTGGTGTTATGTTTGGAAGTCCGGAAACTACTGCTGGAGGTAATGCTCTTAAATTCTATTCTTCAGTGAGGATGGATATCAGGAGGATAGGGACTGTTAAAGATGGTGACGAAGCGGTAGGTAATGAAACTAGAGTAAAGGTAGTAAAAAATAAAGTCTCTCCTCCATTTAAACAAGCTGAATTCCAGATTCTTTATAACAAAGGAATAAATAGGCTTGGGGAGTTAATTGATAAAGGTGCCGATCTAGATATCATCGAAAAGGCGGGAGCTTGGTATAGTTATAATGGAGAAAAAATAGGCCAAGGAAAAGCAAACTCAATTGAATTCCTAGAACAAAATCCTAAATTACTCAAGACAATTGAAAAACAAGTGATCGACGCAATTAATAAAGAAAGTTAATTTCTCTTTCTCATCTAACCTTTTTTGTTATAGGATTTAACAGTGGCGGCTATTATGGTCGCCACTTTTTGATATACAAGGAGAGATAATGGGAAATGCTTATATAGTTGGTGCGGTTAGAACACCTGGAGGAAGAAAAAATGGGAAATTAAGCCAATGGCATCCTACTGATTTAGGTGCATTGGTTCTAGATGAGCTTGTTCGGAGGACTGAAGTTAACCCAGAACAAATAGATGATGTTATTTTTGGGTGTGTAAGTCAGTCTGGTGCACAGTCTGGAAATGTTGCACGAAATGCTGTACTTGCTTCTTCTTTGCCTGAGTCAGTTCCAGGAACAACTGTAGATAGACAATGCGGCTCATCACAACAAGCAATTCATTTTGCAGCCCAAGCAGTAATGTCAGAAACACAAGATATTGTAATTGCTGGGGGAGTGGAAGTTATGAGCCAAGTGCCTATTGGGGCAGCAGTCATTGATAGTTTTAAGGCAGGGCATGGTCAACCTTATGGAGGAAAAGGGACCAGCGAAAGATATCCGGGTGTCCAATTTAGTCAATTTACAGGCGCTGAGATGATGGCTGATAGATGGAATATGACCAGAGAGGAGCTGGACTCCTTTGCGCTATCAAGTCATCAAAAGGCAATAAATGCAACAGAAGGTGGACATTTTGATAGAGAGATAGTGCCTGTTGAAGGTGATCTGCCTAATGGTGATAAAGAGATGGTTACTGTCGATGAAGGAATAAGGTTTGATGCAAGTGCTGAAAGCCTATCAGGTCTCAATACTCTTTCAGAAGATGGTGTTTTGACTGCGGGAACATCAAGTCAGATATGTGATGGAGCAGCTGCTGTTATGCTTGTAAATGATGCAGGTTTAAAAAAATTAGGTCTCAAGCCTAGAGCTAAAGTGGTGGCTCTTGCACTTGCGGGAGATGATCCAGTAATCATGCTAACAGGACCTATACCTGCTTCTAAAACTGTTTTGGAAAAGGCATCGATGACAATTGAAGATATAGATCTTTATGAGGTTAATGAAGCATTTGCTCCCGTTCCTCTGGCTTGGGCTAAAGAGTTGAATGCAGATTTAGAAAAGCTTAACGTAAATGGCGGAGCTATGGCTCTTGGACATCCACTTGGAGGTACAGGTGCAAAGCTTATGACTACTTTGCTGCATGAACTCGAAAGAAGGGAAGCAAGATTTGGGCTTCAAGCAATATGTGAGGGCGGTGGAACAGCTAATGCGATGATAATCGAAAGGCTAAATTAATCGACTATATTTGCTAGAAGATCCTGATGAGAAACTAATTTTGGTTTCTCATCTTGCCTTCCTTTAATCTCTATTTCTTTAGACTCCAGAGTTCTGTCGCCAATAATTATTGTCAGGGGAATTCCGATCACTTCGGCATCATTAAACTTCACTCCAGGTCTTTTTTCTCTGTTATCCCATAAAACATCAATCTCATTTTTTCTCATGAGATCGTAAATCTCCAAGCATTTATCAGATATTTCCTTTTTATTTTTTGGATTAACCTCAACAATTGCTACTTTAAAAGGAGCAAGGGATTTTGGCCATATTATTCCCTTGTCATCGTGGTTTTGTTCAATTGCTGCAGCAACTATTCTAGAGGCACCAATGCCGTAACAGCCCATTTCCGGATTTATTTCTTTATCTTCAGATTGAATTTTTAAATTAAGAATTTCTGAATACTTCTTACCTAACTTGAATATATGGCCAACTTCAATTCCTCTCTTCAAGTTAAGAATACCTTTACCATCGGGACTTTTTTTTCCTTCAAGAGTAGACGGATCTTGGCCATCTTGAAGTTCTGTAAGTAATTCTGCATTAATTGCATAGGTGCTTTTATTACTGAAGGCCAATAAATCTTCCCCCGAATCTGCCAAAACATGAAATTCTTCAGAGTCTGATCCACCTATAGCTCCACTATCGGCTTTTACTATCCTGTAATCTAAGCCTATTTTATTAAAGACCTTTATATAAGCTTCTTTCATTACTTGATAACTTCTATCAAGACCTGTTTTATCTAAGTCAAAAGAGTAAGCATCTTTCATTAAGAACTCTCTAGATCTCATTACGCCAAACCTTGGCCTTATTTCATCTCTAAATTTTGTTTGAATCTGATAGAGTGTGACCGGCAATTGTTTATAGCTTGTTAGGAGGTTTTTACAAAGATCCGTTATTATTTCTTCGTGAGTTGGACCTAAGCAAAATTTATTCTCATGCCTATCTTCAAAAACTAGTAATTCTTTTCCATATTGGTCTATACGACCAGAGCTTTCCCACAAAGATGCAGGCTGAACCATTGGCATCAAAATTTCCTGAGCTCCAGCATCATTCATCTCCTGACGAATTATATCTTCCACTTTTTGAAGAACCCTTTTTCCAATGGGAAGCCAGTTATAGATTCCTGAAGAAACCTGTCTAATAAGTCCTGCCTTAATCATCAATTGATGACTTATTATCTCAGCATCAGAAGGATTTTCTCTTTGGGTTCCAAGAATTAAATGTGAAGCTTTCATAGAATTTTTTATTCAATACTAACATATAGGTAGTTTTCAAGAGTCTATATAATTAAAATTGCTATAATTAATCTAACTTACAAAGTTAATACTGTTAAAACACTCTCTATGCCAACTTATATCTTTAAAAATAAAAAGACAGACGAAGTATTTGAGCAGCAAATGCGTATTTCTGAACTTGATGCATTTAAAAAAACTAATCCAGATTTAGTTCAATTACCTACTGCACCCTCTTTTCGATTGAAAGGAACTGGCTGGTATGAAACTGACTTTAAGACAGGGAAAAAGAAGAACATAGCAAAAAGTGATAATGAAAGTCAGAATAAACAAAAATCTAGTGATAAAAGTGATGCTAACAAAGCCTCCTCTTAAGTAAATGTATAGAACACATAAATGTAATCAAGTTAACAAAGATCTTCTAGATCAAGAGGTATCCGTAATTGGATGGATTCACAGAAGAAGAGATCATGGTGGTGTAATCTTCTTTGATTTAAGAGACTCTCATGGTCTTGTTCAGGTAGTTTATAATCCAGATAAAGAAAAGGCATTCTCTTTGGCAGAGTCTTGCAGAAATGAATTTATTATAGCTTGTAAAGGCATAGTGCATCTAAGACCTGAGGGCACGGTCAATGAGGCTTTGGTAACTGGTGAAGTTGAAATTATTGCTGAGGAATTAGAAATACTCAATCCCTCCTTGCCACTGCCCTTTCAGCTTGATGAATATAGTTCAGTTGGTGAAGAGGCACGTCTAAAATATCGTTTTCTTGATTTGAGGCGCGCTGACATGCAACATAATTTGAGATTAAGGTCCGCAGTCTCTTCTTCGTTGAGAGATTATCTTAATTCAAATGGTTTCCTGGAAATTGAAACGCCTATACTCACTAAGGCAACTCCAGAGGGAGCCAGAGATTACCTTGTTCCTAGCAGAACATTTCCTGGCTCATTTTTTGCATTACCTCAATCTCCGCAGTTATTTAAGCAAACGCTTATTGCATCCGGATTTGAGAAATATTATCAATTTGCTAAATGCTTTAGAGATGAGGATCTAAGAGCAGATCGCCAGCCCGAATTCACCCAACTTGACATAGAACTTGCTTTTGTAGAATCAGAAGATGTAATTAGTCTTATAACAAATATGATGGTTAAGGTCTTCAAAGAAACTCTCTCGGTCGATTTAGGAGAATTTCCTACAATTTCATATGCCAATGCGATGGAGAAATATGGTTCTGATAAACCTGATTTAAGAAATCCGCTGCAACTCGAAGAAGTGAAACATTTGTTTAATGATTCTGATTTCAAGGTTTTTAGTGAACCGGCAAATGATCCTGAATCAAGAATTGCAGCTATTAAAGTGCCAAATGGTAAAGCTTTAACTAGAAAACAAATTGATGATTACACCAATTTTGTAGCAACTTTTGGAGCAAAAGGTCTTGCATATATAAGGGTAGAAGATCCTTCCAAAGGAAGAGATGGGTTACAGTCGCCCATCATCAAATTCATTGACGATTCGATTTTAGATAACTTGGCTAAAACTCTTAAATTTGATGAAGGAGATATTATATTTTTTGGTGCAGGTAAGAGAAATATCGTCAATGATTCATTATCTGCATTAAGAGATGCTTTAGCAAAAGATTTAGATTTACTAACATGTGATTGGGCTCCATGTTGGGTTATTGATTTCCCTATGTTTGAAAAAAATAAATTAGGGGATTTAACTCCTCTGCATCATCCTTTTACTGCACCTAATTGCTCTATAGATGAACTGCTTGAGTCACCACTTGATGCACTTACAGATGCATATGATTTAGTCTTAAATGGTACTGAGTTGGGAGGTGGTTCGGTACGGATACATAACCAAGATATGCAAAAAACAGTTTTAAATCTTCTCAAAATTGATGATGATGAGGCTGAAGAAAAATTTGGTTTTTTATTGTCAGCTCTGCAGCATGGTTGCCCACCGCATGCTGGGCTAGCAATAGGTTTTGATAGAATGATTATGTTGATGACAGCTTCCGATTCTATAAGAGATGTAATAGCATTTCCCAAAACTCAAACTGCATCTTGTCTTCTAACAAACGCTCCCGGTAAAGCAGCTCAAGATCAGCTCGATGAACTGCACATACGCTTCCATGGACTAGAAAAGGAGACTTAACATGGCAGGTCATTCTAAATGGGCAAACATCAAACATAGAAAAGGTAGACAGGATGCAAAGAGGGGAAAGATTTTCTCTGTTCTTATTAGAGAATTAACCGTAGCCTCAAAATTAGGAGGTCCTGAGCCCGATGATAATCCTAGATTGAGAACGGCAGTTGATAAAGCACTCTCTGCAAATATGAACAAGGATACTATTGAAAGAGCTATTCAAAGAGGAGCAGGCGGGCTCGAAGGAGAGAATCTTGAAGAGGTTAGCTTTGAAGGTTATGGTCCTGGTGGAATTGCAATAATGGTTGAATCAATGACCGACAATAATAATAGGACTGTCGCTGAGGTACGTCATGCATTTACTAAGTCGGGAGGTAATTTGGGTACCAACGGTTCAGTTTCCTACTTATTTGAAAAAAAAGGTCTTATCAATGCTTCTTCTGGTCAAGATACTGATGAAATCATGGAAATATCAATTGAAGCTGGAGCAGAAGACATTGAGGTTAATGAAGATGACTCTGTGAATATAACATCTTCTCCAGAAGATTTTGAAGCTATAAAGGTTTCTCTTAAAGAAAATGGTATTGAAATCTCCGATTCTGAGATATCACTAGTCCCTGAAACAACAATTCAAGCTGACTTAGAAACTTCGTTGAAAGTATATAAACTTCTTGAAATGCTAGAAGATCTTGATGACACTCAAAGTGTTACATCGAATATAGAATTTGCTGAAGGTATGATTGATGAGCTAGATTGAAATGACTAATTCAAGAAATAAGGGAGCTTCATTTGAAAGGGAAGTAGCTAATCTTCTTACTAAAGACCTAAACCTGACTAATAATATTAGAAGAATCCTTGAACAAACTAGAGAAAAACATTTACCTGATTTGATATTAGGAAGATGGTACTTAGAGTGTAAAAGATACGGAACGGGTGCAGAACCTTTGGAGGCTTGGTGGCAACAGGTATTGGATGCTACTAGGCAAAGAGGGATTCCAGCTCTTGTTTATAAATTTAATAGAAGACCGATAAAGGTAAGAGTTCCACTTGGCGCTATCAATCCTGACTTACATTTAGATTCTCCATTCACAGCAGATCTTCTCTGGGATGATTTCATATTCCTACTAAAAGAACTCTACTCAGCAGACATTACTGAACATGAGAGCATTGATTAATGAAAGCATATAAGCTTAGAGTTTATTATGAAGATACAGATGCTCAAGGAGTGGTCTACTACGCAAATTACCTCAAATTCTTTGAAAGGGCTAGAACAGAATTCTTAAGAGGAGTAGGTTATGAGCAAATGAAATTAATGAAAGAAGGAATAATCTTCGTTGTAAGAAGTCTAGAACTCAAGTTATTAAAACCAGCAAGACTAGACGATGAGATCCTTATTTCAACTAGATTAGATAAGCTTGGAAAAGTCAGTTTTAATTTTGCCCAAGAAGCATTCTTAGATGATCAACTAATTTCTGAAGCTTATATAAAATGTGGTAGCCTCGACTCTCATAGCTTTACACCCTCTTCACTGCCTGAGTATTTACATAAGGGGATGAAAAAACTACTCTAACGAATATGGAGTTATCAGTAATAGAACTTTTTCTGAACGCTAGCTTAGTTGTAAAGGCTGTGATTTTAATATTAATTTTAGCCTCTATTTCTTCTTGGATGTTAATTTTCGAGAGATGGCTATACATCAACAGAGTAACTCAAGAGTTTCATGATTTTGAAGAGCAGTTTTGGTCTGACTCTGGTTTAGAATCACTTTTAATTGCTAGCCAAGAAGATGATCATAAATCTGTTGGAGCGGAGTATATATTTCAAGTGGGTTATCTTGATTATAAGAGATTATCAAAGGAAGTTGATGCAGACACAGTCATGATGAGTGTTCAAAGGAATATGAGAGCGGCTCTAAATAGAGAACAATCTTTACTTGAAAAAAATTTACCATATTTGGCAACTATAGCCTCTGTTAGTCCATACATTGGGTTATTTGGAACGGTTTGGGGAATTATGAACTCATTTAGAGGACTTGCCGGAGCTACCCAAGCAACATTGTCAGCTGTTGCTCCAGGGATATCTGAGGCTCTTATAGCAACTGCTATAGGTCTTTTTGCTGCGATACCCGCGCTAATAGCTTATAACAAGTTTATCTCGGAATCAGATGGCCTGTCTGCTAATTTTGATGGTTTTAAGGAAGAGTTCTCCGCAGTACTTGAAAGGGACCTTAAATCTAATCAATCATGAAGCGAAGAAATCTCATCTCAGATATCAATGTAGTTCCTTATATTGATGTAATGTTAGTTTTATTGGTCATATTTATGATCTCTGCTCCACTGATGGTTCAGGGAATACAAATCAATCTGCCCGAAATAAGCTCCGAAGCTTTACCCGTAAAAAACAATGAACCATTAATTATTTCGATAAATGAGAGCGGAAAAATATTTTTGGAAACAGAATCAACTAAGAATCAATCATTAAAGCTGAATGAATTAAATGAAAAAGTCAAAAAGATCTTCGAGGTAAATCCAAGTATGCAAGTTGTAATTAGAGGAGACAGTAAAGTGTCCTATGCCAGAGTGATGTCGGTAATGTCGGAATTACAGTCTGTTGGAGCAAGAGATATTGGTTTAATTTCACAACCAATTTCAAACAATAAATGAATTATTTCGCCCCTTTACTTTTATCGCTATTTATTCACTTTGGGATTGGGCTCTCGTTTTCTAACATTCTCAAAATTGATTTTGATGCTTTTAATATTGACTCTAAAAAACCAATAACTGCTTTCGTAATTTTTGAGGAGGCAATATCTATTCCTAGGCAGAAAATAAAAGCTGATCAAGTTACAAAAATTTCTGATAAACCAAAGCTAGAAACTGAGAAAATTGAGTTAGAAAGTAAGAAAGATCTATTAAGTGAAATTCAACAGCTAGAAAACTTAAAAATAAATGACCAAGCCTACATTAATAATATTTCTTTAGGAGAAATAGAAAAATTCTCATCAATCATCAAAAAACAAGTAGTAGACAATTGGAATAAGCCTAAAGGAGTAAGCCAAAATTTAAAAACAGAGATTGAAATAGACATGGTTCCAACTGGTGAAATATTGTCATATAAAATTCTTAAAGGAAGTGGAAACGAAGCTTTTGATGAATCTGCTATGAAAGCTATTTCACGAGTCAATACATTTGATGGGTTAGTCATGCAGCCCAAACTCTTTGATGATCATTTTCGAAAGTTTATTCTGATATTTTCTCCAGAATAGTAAAAATTCAATGATAGAAAATAGACTACCTATATTAATATTTTCTTTATTTTTTTCGGCATTTATTGAGTCTCAATTGAGGATAGAAATTAAGGGAGGTACCGAGGACCCTATTAAAATTGCTG